>ERZ506455.1166-NODE-1166-length-1196-cov-3.15425_pt1 | contig 1196 bp, 1 predicted proteins | sample MGYA00512563_ERZ506455 | MGnify/ENA metagenome assembly ERZ506455 | reverse complement strand
CAGACGTGTGCTCTTCCGATCTAATGCTATTTTACTCATGCTTGGAAACTCCTTTTAACAATTTTTCTGCCTGCTCGGTGAGATTCTGTATGATCTCCTCACAGGAAAGTATCTCTTTTACCATTGCCGCAGACTGGCCTGCCATCACACTTCCATTTGTCACATCTCCGTCCACAACCGCTTTTCTAAGCCCCCCCAGCGTCAAAAGCTCCAGTTCTTCAAACGGAACCCCCGCCTGTTCTTTTTCCAGGTATATTTTTGTCATCTGATTGCGAAGCGCACGAACCGGATGCCCAGTGCTTCGTCCGGTGACTCTGGAATCAATATCTCTGGCTTTTATAATACAGTTTTTATAGTTTTCGTGAACCTGTGCTTCTCTGGATGCCACAAACCTGGTACCAATCTGTACCCCTTCTGCTCCCAGCATGAATGCCGCAGCCATCCCCCGTCCGTCTGCAATTCCACCGGCCGCAATGACCGGTACATTCACCGCATCGACTACCTGAGGTACCAGCACCATGGTCGTATTCTCGCCGATATGCCCGCCTGCTTCTGTGCCTTCTGCCACCAGTGCATCTGCTCCGCACCGCTCCATCCGCTTCGCAAGGGCAACAGACGCAACCACCGGAATCACTTTGATTCCAGCCTCTTTCCAGAGACTCATATATTTTTCCGGCGAACCCGCTCCCGTTGTCACAACCGGAACTTTTTCTTCTACCACCACCTCTGCCACCTCTTTCGCATAAGGGCTCATCAGCATAATATTGACGCCAAACGGCTTGTCGGTTCTTCTTTTCACTTCCTGAATCTGAGCGCGCACCCACTCGGCAGGCGCACTGGCTGCTCCGATGATCCCAAGCCCTCCGGCATTAGAAACTGCCGCTGCCAGATGACTCTCCGCAACCCAGGCCATACCTCCCTGTACAACAGGAGATTCAATCCCCAAAAGTGTGGTAATCTTTGTCTTCATGCCAGTATCCTTCCTTCTATTTGTGTGCTTCCAGATATTTTACAACGTCTCCTACTGTCTGAATCTGCTCCAGATCTTCCGACGGAATCTCTACCTCAAATGCTTCTTCAAACGCCATCACCATTTCAAACAGATCCAGAGAATCTGCTCCCAGATCTTCTTTAAAGGATGTCTCCTCTGTAATTGTTCCTGCGTCTGCTCCTAATGATTCTGCTGTAATTTCTTT
>ERZ506455.1009-NODE-1009-length-1296-cov-3.24819_pt1 | contig 1296 bp, 1 predicted proteins | sample MGYA00512563_ERZ506455 | MGnify/ENA metagenome assembly ERZ506455 | reverse complement strand
ATCATTCCGATCATGGCAGGTCTGACACAGTTTATTAGTGTAAAACTGATGCAGCAGCAACAGACAACGACGATCGATCCGGACAATCCGATGGCAAGATCCATGAATTCTATGAACTATATTATGCCGTTGTTCTCTGTATTTATGGGATTTACACTGCCGGCAGGTCTTGGTCTGTACTGGGCGATCAGTGCGATCGTAAGATGTGTACAGCAGATGGCGATCAATAAATATCTGAGCAAGAAATCAGTAGAAGAGATGATCGAAGAGCAGCGCAAAAAAGCGGCGAAGAAACGTGAGAAAAAAGGTGCTCCGGCAAAAGAAATCAACCGGATGGCAACAAAGAGCACTCGAAATGTAACAGAACAGAAGACAAGTGTTTCCAGCAAAGAAAAAGAAGAAAAGATCCAGCAGGCAAAAGAGAATATCAAAAATGCCAAGCCGGGAAGTCTCGCATCAAAGGCAAATATGGTAAGCCGTTATAACAGTGGACAGAATGCCAAAGATAAAACGGAAGAGAGCGAGAAATAGAGAGTCGGGGAAAGGAAGGATTCACGATGGACGGTAGTATCAGAGTATCAGCAAAAACAGTGGATGATGCAATCACAGAGGCATTGATCCAGCTGGGAGTTACCAGTGACAGACTGGAATATGAAGTCATTGAAAAAGGCAGCTCAGGTTTTCTTGGAATCGGAATGAAGCAGGCAGTGATCGAAGCCCCCAGAAAACCGGAACCTGTGGCAGAAGTGAAAGAAGAGACAATACCGGTTGAAGAAGTAAAACCAAGTGTTGTAAAAGAGCAGGTATCAGAGCCTGTACAGGAAAAGCAGGAAGAAAAAGCAGAAGAGGAGCCGGCAAGAAAGAAAGCTACAGAGCTGGCAGAAGTTTCTGATGAAGCAATCAAAGCTGTGGAAGCTTTCCTGAATGACACCTTAAAAGCAATGGACATGGATGTGGAAATTGTTTCTGAAGTGGATTCTGAAGGTGCTCTCAGTGTTGAGATGAAGGGCAGCAATATGGGAATTCTGATCGGAAAAAGAGGGCAGACTCTGGATGCGCTTCAGTATCTTGCAAATCGTGTTGCCAATAAACATCAGGACGGATATGTGAGAGTTAAACTTGATACAGAAAACTACAGAGCAAGAAGAGAAGAGACGTTAAGACATCTTGCAAAGAACATTGCGTTCAAAGTGAAAAGAACGAGAAGAGCAGTTTCTCTGGAGCCAATGAATCCATATGAGAGAAGAATCATTCATGCTGCACTTCAGTCAGATCCGTCCTGATGTTTATTGGCAA
>ERZ506455.903-NODE-903-length-1392-cov-2.19372_pt1 | contig 1392 bp, 2 predicted proteins | sample MGYA00512563_ERZ506455 | MGnify/ENA metagenome assembly ERZ506455 | reverse complement strand
TGATGTTATAGCATACTGGGCAATTGAGATGATAAAAAATAGAAAAAATAGAAATGACGAGATTAATATTGAAGCAGCAAAGATTATCGAGTATGTGGCATTAAATGTTGGAAGATTCAAAATAAAAAGTGCTTCTAATACATTGAAGGGAAATGCAATGATTGATGGTCATATTCGAGCACAGCTGTCTTATCATGAAGGATATTAAATTTGGGTGAAAGAGTTTAAATATTTTAGATGTAAATTTGAAAATAGTAGTAAAGAATCGCAGTAGTAAAACACCCTTGTTCTTACTACGTTTCATGTCCTCAATTTGCCTAGATTTGCCGCATTTTGCTCATTCTGTGACAAATTTAACAATCACGGAGCAAAATTTATAGTCGGCAAACTGCGGCAAAGTGGGGCAGAATACGGCATTTTAGGAGGATTTTCGTTTATGATAAAGGTACTTTTCATCTGCCACGGCAACATCTGCCGCAGCACCATGGCGCAATACGTTTTCCAGAACCTGATCGACAGACACGACCTCACCGATCAGTTCTACATTGATTCCGCAGCTACCAGCCGCGAGGAGATCGGTAATCCGGTTCACCATGGCACCCGGCGGAAATTAAAAGAAGTCGGCATTCCATGCGGTGATCACCGCGCACGCCAGCTGCAAAAGTGGGAATATGACGAATTTGATTATTTGATCGGAATGGATTCCATGAATATCCGGAATATGATGCGGATTCTGGGGAGTGACACGGACGGGAAGGTGTCGAAACTGCTTGATTTTACAGAGCGGACAGGGCAGGATATTGCGGATCCGTGGTATACCGGGAATTTTGACAGGACATACGAAGATGTGAAAGAAGGCTGTGAAGCCTTACTGCAGGACTGCCTGCTGCGCCTATAGAGCGCGGCTGAGCAGTTTTTTTAGATTGTTGTGGAATTGTTTTCCGTGGACATGAAGTTTATGACGTTCGGAATTGGAGAGATCCTGATTCAGATGTTTTTCGTAACGATTGAAGAGTACGCGATAGTCGATATTCTGACGGTGGCTCCAACGGATCAGTACCCAGTTCATTGCATCTTCGGTCCAGTACTGGGAGGGGATGCCGGCTTCTTTCAAGACAGTGATATACTGCATGGCGCGCACAGACAGTTTGTTCAGATGTTTTTGTTTTTCTGCCTCAGAAGCAGCATCTTTCCGGCGGAAGAACAGAAACGTACGTTTTTTCTTCTGGGAGTTGTTCTCCAAAAATTCCATCGCAAGGTCTACGGTTTCCTGCAGACGACAGGCAGCGTTCCAATACACGACAAACGGAGCAGCCTGTTCATCATCCTCGGGACCAACGGTAAAGGTGCGGAAGACACGGATTTGTCAGATCGGAAGAGCGTCGTGTAGGG
>ERZ506455.851-NODE-851-length-1439-cov-2.59682_pt1 | contig 1439 bp, 2 predicted proteins | sample MGYA00512563_ERZ506455 | MGnify/ENA metagenome assembly ERZ506455 | reverse complement strand
ACCGGAAGATTGTCCACACAAAAGTATCCCATATCCTCCAACATCTTCAGCGCTGTAGATTTTCCAGCCCCCGCCATTCCTGTAACAATGACAAACCTCATAATTTAAAATTCTCCTATCCGTTTCACTTCTGTCTCCAGATGTACTCCAAACTTCTCTTTCACGGTCTCCTGTACGTGCTCGATCAACGACAGAACATCCTTTGCAGACGCATTACCGCGGTTGATCACAAATCCTGAATGCTTCTCGGAAATCTGGGCATCCCCAACCGAATAGCCTTTCAGTCCGCTGTCCTGAATAAGCTTGCCCGCAAAATAGCCTTCCGGTCTCTTAAATGTACTTCCCGCACTGGCATACTCCAGTGGCTGCTTTGTGATTCTGCGCTCCTTCAGGTCATCCATATACGCTTTGATTTCCTCAGGATTGCCTTTTTCGAGTGCGATCGTTGCGCCCAGAACTGTATACCCTTTTGTCGCCACAACACTTGTTCTGTAACCCAGTTCCAGTTCTTCCAGAGATAAGGTCAAAAATTCTCCTTCCGGAGTCAGTACATCCGCACTTTCCAGTACATGCTTCATCTCTCCGCCATACGCCCCGGCGTTCATCATCACTGCTCCGCCAAGAGTTCCCGGTATCCCGGATGCAAACTCAAATCCGGTCAAACTGTTTGAAAGTGCCTGTGCTGCAATCTTTGACAACAGGGCTCCCGCCTGCGCATAGATCTTATTTTCCTCTGTCCGGATCTCATTCATCCGTTTGCAGATCTGGATCACAACTCCCCGATATCCTTTATCTCCTACCAGAAGATTGCTTCCATTTCCTAATATATAATATGGAATCTGTTCTCTCTTACAAAGAAGCAGAATCTCTCTTATCTCATCCTTTGACTGCACTGTCACAAAATAATCCGCCGGACCTCCGATACGAAATGTCGTATGCTTCTTCATCGGCTCATCTCTCAATACATTCTCTTCCCCTGAAATCTTACATAATTGTTTATACACCCTGTGCTCATCTCCATTTCTGTTCTTGTTTTTTCTTTCACCATCATACAACAACCTTCCCGCAAAGTAAAGCGTACATTCGCACATTCCTCCCTCCCCATTGCTTGCAAAATCCGGCAAAATGATGTATAGTAATAAATACCTGTATATCAATAGAGGGAACATTTTTAACAAAAGGAGTGAACAACACAATTGGACTCGAGTGATACTTTCCAATTTATAATTCTTGTTATCTTATTATTACTATCGGCATTCTTTTCATCTGCAGAAACTGCACTGATGACAGTCAACAAAATCCGACTGCGTTCTCTTGCAGATGACGGCAACCGGCGTGCAGCTTTGGTGCTGGATACAACCGAAAAGCATACTTCCAAAATGCTGAGTGCCATTCTGATCGGTAATAATATCGTCAATATTTCCGCATCTTAGATCGGA
>ERZ506455.430-NODE-430-length-2279-cov-2.56565_pt1 | contig 2279 bp, 4 predicted proteins | sample MGYA00512563_ERZ506455 | MGnify/ENA metagenome assembly ERZ506455 | reverse complement strand
TTGATAGTGCGGCTTAATTCGCTGCTTTTAAGAAGGGTATTTCTGGTTTTTGAGGATATCGAGACACCGGAAAAAGCGGAGAAGATATAAGCCATATAAAACTTGTTGTTTTTCAGAGAAAAAACAGGTATAATGGGGAACAAAATCAAAAAGTGATTGGGAGAAGCAGAAGATGAATTTTTTAGAAGAACGAATTTTAAAAGACGGGATTATCAAAGAGGGGAATGTACTGAAGGTGGACAGCTTTTTGAACCATCAGATGGACATTGATCTGTTCAATGAGATCGGACGCGAATTCAAGAAGCGTTTTGAAGGAAAAGAGATTAACAAAATCCTGACAATCGAAGCATCCGGAATCGGGATCGCATGTATTGCGGCGCAGCATTTTCATGTGCCGGTCGTATTTGCAAAAAAATCTCAGAGCATCAATCTGGAAGGGGAGATGCTTGTGGCAGAGGTAGAATCGTTCACACATAAGTGTAAAAACAATGTGATCGTTGCAAAGAAATTCCTTAATCCGGAAGACAAGGTTCTGATCATTGATGATTTCCTTGCCAACGGATGTGCGCTGCAGGGACTGATTCAGATTGTACAGTCAGCCGGAGCTTCTGTAGAAGGAATCGGGATTGTGATTGAGAAGGGATTTCAGTCAGGTGGACGGATCATCCGTAACCTTGGATTCCAGCTGGAGTCTCTGGCAATCATTGAAAAGATGAATGCTGCAGACGGAAGTGTTGTGTTCAGAGAACAGTAGGGAACAGAAAGGACGGCAGGACAGTCAGATGAGTGAGCAGCCGATTAAAGGACTAGTATTTGATATGGACGGGCTTCTCTTTGATTCCGAGAGAGTCGTACGGAAATCGTGGAATGAAGTCGGAAGGCAGATGGGATTCGGAGAACGGTTCGGTGACCATATTTATCATACCATTGGTTTCAATGTAGTGAGAAGAGAGCAGTATTTTAAGGAGCATGTATCGCCGGATTTTCCGATGGAAGAGTTCACGGAGAATACCCGTCGGATCTATCATCGGATCATGGAAGAAGACGGGGTAGACAGAAAGCCCGGGGCAGAGGAGCTTTTAAAGTATGCAAAAGAGCATGGCTATCGGCTGGCATTGGCGACTTCTTCCAGAGAGCTTCATGCACAGCTGCTGTTAAAGAAATATGGACTGTTTGATTATTTCGACGGCGCTGTTTATGGAAATATGGTATCGGCGGGGAAGCCGGATCCCGAGATTTACCTGAAAGCCTGTGCTTCCATTCAGGTTTTGCCTGAGTTTGCAATCGCACTGGAAGATGCACCGTCCGGGATTCGCTCGGCAGCAGCTGCAGGGATGCGTCCGGTGATGATTCCGGATCTGGTAGAGCCGGATGAAGCGGTTTTAGAATTAGTATGGCGCAGGTTTGACACTTTATATGATGTGATAGATCTTCTGGAATCGGATTTCCAAAATTCTTAAACATCCTTAAGAAATTCTTTTGAATCTTATAACGGTCTCCTTTATTTTTGTATTTTAAGATAAATACAAAAGTAAGGGAGGCCGTTTTCTATGAGTATCCAGACATTGACAAATTATTTTCTTGAATATGGAGCATTTTTCATCTTTCTGATCGTGCTTTTGGAATATCTGAATCTTCCGGGATTTCCGGCGGGGGTGATCATGCCGCTTTCCGGGATCTGGGCATCTCAGGGTGAAATCAGTTTTCCGCTGGTTATGGTACTGACGGTGGCGGCCGGACTGATAGGAAGCTGGGCGCTGTATTGGCTGGGAAGAGCAGGCGGAGATAAGGTGCTGGGCTTTTACTTCAGGAAATTTCCGAAACAAAAGGAAGCAGTGGAGAGTAAGATCGACATGCTTCGGGAAAAGGGAAGTGTGGGAGTGTTTGTGAGTAAACTGCTTCCGATGGTGCGTACGATCATTTCGATTCCGGCAGGGATGGTAAAAATGGATTTTGTGAAATATACCATCAGTTCCTGTCTGGGGATTCTGATCTGGAATCTGGTGTTTGTAGGAGCCGGATATTTCTTTGGAGAAGCAGCCATTCGTGTTTTGGCATAGAAGAGGGGGAAACGTCATGAAGATTGCGATGCTTACAAATAACTATAAGCCGTTTGTCGGCGGAGTTCCAATTTCCGTGGAGCGGCTGGCAAAAGAATTGAGAAAACAGGGACACAAGGTGACGGTCTTCGCACCAGATTATGGATTTGATCCACGCTACGGGCAGGTGGAAAGACGGAAAACGACAGCGATGTGGTGCCGGCCAACGCATTTATGAAC
>ERZ506455.305-NODE-305-length-3380-cov-2.88992_pt1 | contig 3380 bp, 2 predicted proteins | sample MGYA00512563_ERZ506455 | MGnify/ENA metagenome assembly ERZ506455 | reverse complement strand
TCGACGTGTGCTCTTCCGATCTATTGTGACACATGATCCGGAAGAAGCGCTGACATTATCTGATCACGTACTGATCATTCAGGAAGGAAAAATCGCACAGTACGATACACCGGAAGAAATTATTAAAAATCCGGGAAATGGATTTGTCAGAGAGTTTATTTTAAAACAGCTGGAGATCAAGAAAAATAATATCTACTCTCTGTTTACAGTGCCAAAAAATATTCCGGGCGTCGCAGCCGGAAAGGTACAGGAGATACTGACAGGGCGGGAAGAACTGGTACAGGTGTCATAGGAAAAAGAGATGAAAACGAAAAATCGGGAATTAAAGATTATTTTTATGGTGACAGGAGCACTGTTTGCGCTGTTCCTTGTGTATCCGACAGTAAGACTTTTGTTAAAATCCATTCTTTCAGAGAATGGAATGACAATGGAATTTTATCATTCGGTGCTGACGCAGAAAGGGTTTTTAAAGGCGCTGGAAAACAGTTTTCTGATCGCGGGAGTCAGCGCGCTTCTGACAACAGGACTGGCATTTTTTCTGGCTTACACCATTCATTATACAAATATCAATGCAAAATTCAAAAAAGGAAGTGAGAAAGCGGCTGTGCTTCCGATGTTCCTTCCCACATTGACATATGGATTTGCGATTATTTATTCCTTTGGAAAGCAGGGGTTTCTGACAAAGCTATTTGGCAGACAGTTGTTTGATATCTATGGATTTAACGGACTGCTGATCGGCTATATCATCTATACGCTGCCAGTGTCTTTTCTGCTGATCCATAACACAATGGGATATATTGATAAAAAATTCATGATCGTTTCCAGGATCATGGGAGACAATCGAGTTTCCACTTTTATGATGACAATTTTCCGCCCTTTGGCAGGAACGCTGATGGCCTCGTTCATCCAGTCGTTTTTTCTTTGCTTCACAGATTTTGGTATTCCTGCATCTGTGGGCGGAAAATTCGAGGTCATTGCGAGTGTTTTATATAGTCAGATGCTGGGGAGTGTCCCCGACTTTAATAAAGGAAGCGTGGTTGCAGTGATGATGCTGCTTCCGTCTATCGTCAGTATCGCACTGCTTCGTTATCTGGAAAAATACAATGTGCGCTATCAGAAAATATCCGTGATGGAGCTTCCGAAAAATCGTGGAAGAGACTGGCTGTGCGGGATTGGAAGCGGGCTGATCATCCTCGGTGTGTTATCCATATTCGCAGTCATCTTTATTGTGTCGTTTGTGCAGGACTGGCCGTATCAGACTGGATTTTCCATGGAGCATTTCCGGGCTGTATTTCAGGATGCAGGTTTGATGGGAGTATACAAAAACTCGCTGTATGTGGCACTTTTGACAGCTGTTTTCGGAACACTGGCCGCATATGGAAGTGCACTGATCACCGCGCAGGAAGGTACGCTGATTGTGAATACCGAACAGATGGAGGCAGAAAATCTTGATATGCCAAAGTCCATCAAAGATCTGGCAAATCCGGAATATAAGGGCAAGATTGCTGTTACAGATATTACGTCCTCTTCCACTGCATGGCTTTTGATCCAGGGATTGATTTCAGAATATGGAGAAGAGGAAGCAAAAGAAATTCTCACAGATATTTATGCAAATGCAGGAGATCATCTGGAAGAGTCTGGTTCAGGACCTTTAAAACTGGTGCGTGCAGGTGAGGTTGCCATTGGATTTGGACTTCGTCAGCAGGCAGTGGCAGATAAAGAAAAAGGCCTTCCGGTGGACTATATTGATCCGGAAGAAGGAAATTTCACACTGACAGAATCTGTAGCGGTTGTCAATAAAAGTGAAGAAAAGAATGCAAAAGCAATGGAAATGGCAGAGTGTATCATCAAAAACGGAAGGGAAGAACTGCTGAAAAGTTATCCGATTCCGTTGTATGAGGGAGAGTCTGTGCCGGAAACAGAAAAATCCGGTAATCCAAAGACATTCCCGGAAAAACTGACCGTTGATCTTTTGAAAAAACACCAGGAATTATCAGAAAGCTGTAAAAAATAGAAAGAAGAAATGAGGAAAAGAAAAATGAAAAATTTAGGAACTGCAGGATATAAATTACTGACACCGGGCCCATTGACTACAACAGAGACAGTAAAAGAGGTGATGTTGTTTGATCACTGTACATGGGACGGTGATTACAAAGAAATCACGCAGAAGATCCGCAGAGATCTTCTGAAGCTGGCGCAGGTGGAGGAGACTGAATATACGACAGTCCTCATGCAGGGATCGGGTTCATTCGGTGTGGAGAGCGTGCTTGGAAGTGTAGTTCCAAAAGACGGATGTGTCCTGCTTTTGAGCAATGGAGCATATGGAGAACGTGCTGCAAAAATGTGCAGCTATTATGAAATCCCGTGTATCCATGTGAAACAGGATTACAATAAGACACCGGATGCAAACGAGGCGGAAGAACTGTTGAAAACACATCCGGAGATCACCCACATTATGATGATCCACAGTGAGACGACAAGCGGAATTTTAAATGATATCGAGAGTATTGGAAAGCTGGCAGAGGCATATGGGAAAGTATTCATCGTGGATGCCATGTCCAGCTTTGCGGGAGTGGAGATTCCGGTAAAAGACTGGTACATTGATTTCCTGATCAGTTCCGCAAACAAATGTATTCAGGGTGTTCCGGGATTTTCTTTCATCATTGCAAACAGAGTACTTTTAATGGAATCCAAAGGACGTGCGAGAAGTCTTTGTCTGGATCTGTACGATCAGTGGGCGGGAATGGAGAAAGACGGAAAATGGAGATATACTTCTCCGACTCATGTGGTGCTGGCATTTGAGCAGGCAATGAAAGAGCTGGAGCAGGAAGGCGGAATCAAAGCCAGGCATGCAAGATATCAGAAAAACATGGACACACTGGTGGAAAACTTTGAAAATCTGGGATTCAGGCTGTATGTAGACAAAGCGTGGCAGGGACCGATCATTGCGACATTCCTCTATCCGGAAGGAAAGCATTTTGATTTCCAGGAGATGTATGCTTATATTAAAGAGAGAGGGTATGCGATCTATCCGGGAAAATTGACGGATGCAGACACCTTCCGGATCGGAGTGATCGGTGAGATCTACGAGGAAGATGTTTTGAGACTGACAGAGATTATGAAGTCTTATATGGAACAAGCATAGAACGGGAAAGGAAAGAAACAACATGAGAAACGTAGAAGCAGTAATTTTTGACTGGGCGGGAACAACAGTAGATTATGGATGCTTTGCACCGGTGCAGGCATTTGTGGAGGTATTTAAGCATTTCGGAATCGAGCCGACGATGCAGGAGGTAAGAGAACCGATGGGGATGCTGAAAATCGATCATATCCGTACTATGCTGCACATGCCGAGAATTCAGAAACTCTGGGAAGAAAAG
>ERZ506455.239-NODE-239-length-5548-cov-3.17659_pt1 | contig 5548 bp, 5 predicted proteins | sample MGYA00512563_ERZ506455 | MGnify/ENA metagenome assembly ERZ506455 | reverse complement strand
CTAATTGTAATTATAACCATCATTACTGTTATTACAATCAAAATATCGGGACGTACCCAAAATGTAATCTTTCCCGCAAGAAATACACTTGTCGGACCGTCCGATCCTCCTGTAATACTGACCGTCTCATTGGCGATCTCTGTATGGATTTCGGCAAATTCCGACTTTATACGATATTCCTGATACATCAGATATCCGGACAGAGTTCCCGATAAAAGGGTCAAAATAATTAAAACAGAACCTATCCAGCCAATTTTGAACTCTCTTTTAACTGCATTTTCCCGCAAAATTTCTTCTGCGATTTTTTTGTCTCTCCCTGATGCGCAACCGCCTCTTCTTCCGAAACTCCATTTTCGATCATATCCGAAATTATTTCTTCATAATATGCAATATACTTCTCCCGTTCATCCTTTTTTAATTTTCTCAGACTGTATCGAAGATTCTTGATAAACTGTTCCTTCTTCATTTCTCATCCTCCTCTGCAATATAATCCAATATTTTTAACAACTGTGCTCTGTCTTTGTCAAAATTTTTCAGATACTGTCTTCCCTCTTCTGTTAGATGAAAATATTTCCGCAATCGATTATTGTACTGTGTGGTATAGGATTTTACTTTTCCACCCATCTCCAATCTTCGCAAAATAGGATACAAAGTGGATTCTGAAATTTCAATCAGATCAGAAACATCTTTTATAATCTGGTATCCGTAGGAATCTTCCTTTCTCAATACTGCTAAAACACATAATTCCAACAATCCTTTTCTTAACTGTGCATCCATAAAACACCTCCCTATACATGATACTATATATTGCATAGTATATAATGTCAATGCCCCGATTTTGATTAACCTCTACATTAACAAAGTACCTTCCTTTTTGATGCAAATCACCTTGACTTCATCGAAGCATTTGCTATAATTTGCTTATAGAATTCCTCTGCTGATGGGGAAATAACTATGGGAAAACGAACATTATCTGTAAAGAATCTGATGAAACTTCTCTGGAAGATGGAAGATGCATTATTTATCTCAGTACCCGCGGGGAGAATGCAGAGGAAGTTCCAAAAGAACTGGTAATATTTTTGAAATTTGTAAAGGCAGACCTGAAAGAAAGTCAGGAAGATTTCCACGATATCTATGTTAAGCAGTTGCAGAATTCTATCCGACATATTAAGGAAAGCTGTGAAATGGAGGAACGTTTCATGATTTTAGAAGAGATGTTGAGAGATGAGCGTGCGGCCGGACGCAGAGAGGGTTTACAAGAAGGTGAACTTAACGGTCAAAGAGCTATGCTACGCAGTTTTTTAGAAGATTTTGGATCTATACCACCAGAACTTGAAAAGAAACTCTTTGAGGAATCAGATGCAACTGTTCTGAAAAACTGGTTAAAAATTGCAGCTACATCAAAAAGTATCGAAGAATTTATACAAAAAATCCAGTAATTCTTTACTGGACTGTCAAGTTATCTTATGCTTTTGGGTATTATAGCGGGACATCCCCCATATTCAAAAGCATGTCACAACGCAATCTATGCCTGATCAGGCAGTACTTATCAAAAAAGATGCAGAGGAATTCTATTGTTTTTTAACAACAAAGTGTACAAGCACTCTTTTTGGAATGCCCGTACACTTTTCTTTTTACAACCCTTTTGTAATCTCTCTCGCTACATACACACCACTCGCTGATGCATGGGACAGAGAATGTGTCACTCCACTTCCGTCACCGATCACGTACAGACCTTTGTACATGGTCTCCAGATGTTCATCCAGTTCTACTTCCATATTATAGAACTTGACTTCCACACCGTAAAGCAAAGTATCATCATTGGCTGTACCCGGAGCGATCTTATCCAGTGCGTAGATCATCTCGATAATTCCATCCAGGATTCGTTTCGGAAGCACAAGGCTTAAGTCTCCCGGCTCTGCCGCAAGTGTCGGTCTGACAAATCCATCCTCAATTCTGTCATGGGTGCTTCGTCTTCCACGGATCAGGTCACCGAATCTCTGCACGATCACACCGCCGCCCAGCATATTGGACAGTCTGGCAATACTCTCTCCGTATCCGTTGCTGTCTTTAAACGGCTCTGAGAAATGCTTTGCCACAAGCAGTGCAAAGTTTGTATTTTCTGTCTGCTTTTCTGTATCTTCGTAGCTGTGTCCGTTTACAGTTACGATTCCGTTTGTATTTTCATTTACTACGATTCCGTATGGATTCATGCAGAATGTACGGACTTTATCCTCAAATTTTTCTGTACGGTATACAATCTTGCTTTCATACAGTTCATCTGTCAAATGGGAGAACACTGCTGCCGGCAGTTCTACGCGGACACCAAGATCTACACGGTTGGATTTTGTCGGGATCTTCATGTCGCGACAGACTTCTTCCATCCATTTACTTCCGCTTCTTCCTACTGAAACAATACACTTCTCGCATTCATCACGGTCTTCTCCATGTGTCACGATATAGCCGTTTTCTGTCTTCTCCAGCTTGTCCACATAGTAATTGAAACGGAATTCTACTTTATCTTTTAATTCTGCGTACAGATTTTCCAGGACTACATAGTTGATATCTGTTCCCAGATGACGGACAGATGCTTCCAACAACTTTAATTTATTCTGCAGACACAGCTTTTTGAACTTGCTTCCTGCAGTGGAATACATCTTGGTTCCTTTTCCACCGTATTCCACATTGATCTCATCCACATAGCGCATCAGATCAATGGCAGTGTCTTTTCCGATATACTCGTACAATGTTCCGCCAAAATCGTTTGTAATATTATATTTTCCATCCGAAAAAGCTCCGGCGCCTCCAAATCCATTCATGATGGCACAGGTCTTGCAGTTGATACAGCTTTTTACCTTCACTCCGTCAATCGGACATTTTCTTTTCTCCAGAGGATTTCCCGCTTCCAGAACCGCAATTTTCAGCTGCGGTGCATCTTTCACCAGCTCATATGCCGCAAAGATTCCTCCCGGACCTGCTCCAATAATGATCACGTCATACTGACTCATATGTTTCTCCTTTCGTTACGGTCATTTTACTCTCACTGTTTCTATTATAGCCAACCATCACGAAAAAAGAAACTGTTTTCCGGATTCTTATGAAATCCTTCCGTTTTCCATCTGATATACCTTTTCCGCCACAGCCATGGTCGATTCTCTGTGGGATACTAAAATAACAGTCTTGTCTTTCCCCATTTTTTTCAGAGATCTTAAGATAATACTTTCATTCAGAGAATCCAGATTGCTGGTCGGCTCATCCAGAAGCAAAAGCGGTGCATCGTGCAGAAATGCTCTTGCCACGCCGATCCTCTGTTTTTCTCCTCCGGAAAGGGTATCTCCCAACTCTCCGACCAGCGTATCGTATCCATTTGGAAGGCTTTCTATAAATTCATGCAGAGATGCTTTTTTTGCTGCCTCTACGATTTCTTCTCTGGAAGCCCCCGGCTTTGCGATCGCAATGTTGTTGGCGATTGAATCGTGGAACAGACACGTCTCCTGTGTCACATAGCTTTCCATATCACGCAGCTCGTTTGTATTGATACCGGACAGTTTTCTGTCTCCCATTCGGATCACTCCGCTGTCTACATCATAAAAACGCATCAGCAGCTTTAACAGCGTTGATTTTCCGGAACCGCTTTTTCCATGGATTCCAATCCGACTGCCTTTCGGAATCGAGATCGAATAGTCTTTTAAAATCTGTTCTTCTTCATAAGCAAAATCAATGTTTTCACAATTGATATCTGCAAATTCTGCGGTTGCCTGACCAGATACTTCTTCAATCTGCGGTTCTTCTTCCAGAAGGGATAACACACGTTCTCCGCTTGCCAGTGTCTGCATCAGATTGTTCGACAGACTGGACAGAGCAACAACCGGTCCGAAAGAACTCATCATCAGGATCGTACAGAGCAGTACTGCGTCAAATCCGATTTCACCCTGCTGATGTAGCCACGTTGTAAGGAACAGCATTCCAAAAGAGAAAATCAGGATCAGGACATTTGTTCCTCCTCTTTGTGTTCCTTCCAGTTTCTTCATTTCTTTCTGTTTCGCATCCAGTTCCACACTTTTGCGTTCCATCTGCTCTTCCCGTTTTTCTCCGCATCCATACTGGATCGTCTCATCCAGTCCACGAAGACTATCCAGAACGAAGCTGTTCAGATCCCCGAAACGGGTACGAAATTCCATTCCTTTTTCTGAACCTCGTCTGGAATTCCACATGGGCATCAGAACTCCGATCGCAAGATATCCCCCAAGGGCGAACAGACCGATCCGCACATGATATCGGAAAAAGAAAATTTCCATGATCAGGGATGTCAGAAATGCGATTGCGATCGGCGAAATCGTGTGTGCATAAAACACTTCCAGAAGCTCAATATCTGTTGTAATGATTGAGATCAGATTTCCTTTGTCTCTTCCGTCCAGTTTTGCAGGACAGAGCTTTCTCAAAACCGCAAATACTTTGTGACGGATCAGTGCCAGCAGCTTAAACGCAATATAATGATTGCATGCCTGCTCTCCATAGTGCAGAATTCCACGCAGTACTGCGATCACTGCAAGGCAGACAAACAATGTCGTCAGAGAAGCTCCCTGCCATATTCCCATAATCTGCAGGATTCCAACTCCTGCCAGTACGGTGAGAAAGATCGCACAAAGATATCCTGTGACACCTAGCAGAATCGCCGCTGCCATAACGTGCATCAGGGGACGGATCAGTCCGATCAGTTTTCCCATAATCTGTATTCCACTTCTTCGCTTCATGCTCTTCCCTCCCTTACCTGACACAATTCCTGCTGTTTCTGATACATATTTGCATAGCTTCCTGCTTTTTTCATAAGTTCTCCATGTGTGCCGCTCTCTGTAATCTGACCGTTTTCCAACATATAAATCTGATCAGATGCCACCACATTTGCAAGCCGGTGAGAGATGAACAGAATCGTTTTCGTCTTTGCCAGCTCCCGGATCACTTCCATGATCTGATCCTCACTTTCCACATCAATATTGGATGCCGCCTCATCAAAAATATACATCGGCGTATCATGAAGAAGTGCTCTGGCGATGGCAAGACGCTGTCTTTGTCCGCCGGAAAAATTACTTCCCTGTTCTTCCAGCATCGTATTCAATCCATTTTGTGCCTGCAAAAACTCATACAGATTTACCTGCCTGAGCGCTGCTTCCATCTGTTCTCTCGACACAGATGGATCCGCCATTTTCAGGTTTTCTTCTACCGTTCCCTTGAACAGATAACTGTTATGTCTCACCAAGGTGATCTTATCCATCAGACTGGACTCTTTAATCTCCTGAATCGGTACATTATTGATCTGGATCTGTCCCGAAAATGTACGATTCTTCCCTGTCAAAAGTGCCGCAATGGTACTTTTTCCACAACCGGACAGACCCACCAGAGAGACAAATTTTCCGGATGGTATGGTCAGCGAAATATCCCGTAATACCTTTCGCTCCGGCTCATAGGAAAATTCCACATGCTGCAGTGTGACGTCCATTTGTTCGCCCTCAATCTCGTGCTCTCCCCGTTTTGGCTCTTCCATATCCAG
>ERZ506455.146-NODE-146-length-15797-cov-7.73574_pt1 | contig 15797 bp, 10 predicted proteins | sample MGYA00512563_ERZ506455 | MGnify/ENA metagenome assembly ERZ506455 | reverse complement strand
ATAAGTGCATAACCATCATTTCTACTGGCTATACACTTATTATACGAGGATTATGAATGAAGAAAATCAGTCTGTACTTATTAATTTTTACAATGCTATATTGTCTGTGTGCGTGTGGAAAAAATTCTGATGCAAAATCAAACAGTAGAGAAGATGATGGCAGAAAAGAGCAAAAGATAATCATATCATCAATTCAGGTTGCTTCAAATACGAAGGTTATGCGTGCAAAGGTGTTCCTTCCGAACGTAAAATCTTTGGAAGGAACAAATTATTGGTTAGGTGGGTTAGATACTACCAGTAAGGTGGATGTAATAGATACAGGTGATGGTATTCAGATCAATGTATGCGGCTTTTATTCCGATGATACTGCGTGGAAAAATCCGAAAGTATATAAGGGATTTCAATCACCGGATAATTCAAATACGCCATTAAAAAATGTTTTGGTTAAGGGAAAAGTTGTTCCAATGAAGGAGAAGATGTTAAAAGCGGATGTTAAGAAAACAAAAAAAACAATCCCTGTTGAAATTACACCTTATACGGTTAGTATTTGTCCCGTCAATGACTGGAGAGAAAAAGGGTGTTTTTATCATGTAGTTGCAACAACAAAAGACGGAAAGCAATATTCCATAGGAGAGTTACCTCTTACCGATGACAGAAAAGGAACTGAAAAAAAGAAACATCCTTTCATGGATGGTACAGATCTTGAAGAGCTTGGAGATGGCTATGCATCTGCAAGTGAAATGAAATATTGTGGGGCTCGTTATATTTTCAATCAGAAGATTGATATCACACAGATAGAACAGATAGAAATAATAAAATATAAAATCAGCAGATGATATAGGTATAAAAACAGGTCATAAATTTGTTGACGCTGACAGGAAACCATGTTAGGATGATGGCAGAGACTATCAATGAAGTGACAGGGGAATGAGTTTTTGACTCATCCCCCTGTTCTGATTATCAGGAGAAATGGATGAAAAAGAACAAGCAAATGAAACCAGACAATGTAGCAAAACGTCTATGGGCATTTTTTATCGTGCTCACCATGTGTATTACCGTGCAGCCTGTCGTGCCGGTAAAGGCGCAGGAGGCTGTGCAGACAGCGGCAAGAACGATCTATACGGAATTTAAAGATGGAAATTCTACCCATTCCGGAGATGGAAGCTATGGAAATCCCTACAATTTATTTGAGGATGCCTATGCGGCTGCCGGCAATGGGGATGAAATCTCAATTTTGGGAAGTGGTGCTTTTTTAAATGCCGAGGCTGCGGAACCGTTTATTTTTGATAAAAGCGTGACCGTCAACGGAAATGGAAATACTTTTTCCAACCGTAAGGGGGGATTTATCCTGAATACGGATGTGACATTTAAAAACATTACGCTGCGGTTTTCCAATCGTCTGCACGATGCAATTTTTGCAAATGGGCATAAACTTGTTCTTGAGAATGTTACGTGCGACAGCGGATTCCGCTATGTAGATATCTTTGGCGGATCCCTTTATGAGAATGGAAAGAATATGGGGAATCATCCGGGATCAGAGGCACAGATTCTGATTACGGGTGGTGGTACCAATCTGGGGAATATTTATGCCGGTTCCATGAACGGAACATATGACGGTAAGACACAGATCGTGCTTGCGCACGTTTCCGGTACGCAAAATGGGGAAATCTATGCATCCGGTGCCATTGAACCATATGTAAATCAGGATGACTGGTTTTCCACGCAGGAGCCGGATCCACCGGCAGCGGATGGACAATATACGGTTTCCGGCGATGTGGAAATTTCACTTACCGGTTCCGACACGAAACAGGTGTACGGAGTATCTGAAAATCACGCAGGGAAGACATTTCTGACCATAGATACCGACCAGTCCTATACCGGAATTCCAGGTATAAGCAAAGTAGGAAACCTCACAGTAAAGGGCGGTGGAACATTTGCACCGGCAGCGTTGGACAGCTGTACGGTCAGGCTGGAAGGGGCAAGTGCGATTGATCTTTCCCAGATGGAAACTCCACAGGTACATTCGATTGTGAGTGCGGATTCAGCAGGAAACCGACTGATCTTAGGAAAAGAACAGACGCTGAATGTTACAGATACCATTACGGGTGCACTTACATTTGAAACCTTAAATGGAAGAAATGGAAAATCCGGAATTGCGGAGTATGATCACACCTATCTGGAACTTGGAAGGGCTGCGGATACGGCGGTTTCTTTTACACCGACAGACGGACAGACGGGAATGACACTGGAACGGACATCGTCTGGAAACGGAGAAATCTGGAAAACCAGTGAGTTGTCAGGGAATGAACCGGTTGCAGTAAAAAATATGACCATAAAAAATCCGGTAATTACCACAACGGTTTCGGAGATTTCAAAAGTCGGTGAGTATGAAAATAAGAATCCAAAACCATATCTGGCAGAGGTAGCCTGGCTGGAGCAAACGGATGAGTATGATCGGGATCTAGGGGTTGTTCCGATGGAATATGAAGTAACATTTAATGGAACTGCTTATTTTTCAAAAACAGTTACAGAGAACGGGGATAGTTTTATTTGTATTCCAGAGTTAAATTTAATGTTTATGACGGGGGTATCATATGAGGAAATTACAGATGATACGATCACACCCATGTGCTATCACACGACTGAGAGTTCTACAGTAAAAGAAGGAACCTACTACATCACAATCCGTCCATTTTCAGCAGATGAACAGATCGAACAGAACGTAATTCTGATTGTAAACAAAGATCCGGATACATCCGGTTCGACGGCTACTTCAAAGGAAACAACCACTACGATAAATGGATTACCAACGGCCGTGTCCATGCAGGATGAACTGAATCTTACCGTGCAGACGGTCTATACAGATAGCAGCTTACAGGGACAGAACGTGCCGTCTGCTGGTTTTTCGGTATACATTAACCAGACCCCTTATGAAGTATCCGGCATCACGCTTCAAAACGGAGTGGCAGCCATAAAGATTCCGGTTTCAGAGACAAACGGATTTCATATGGGAGAAAATGCAATTACAGTTTCTTATGCAGGAGCAGCCAATGAAAACTACAGGGCACTTCCTTCCCAGGCAAACGAAACCGTGACGGTAAATCCAATTGCCGTAAAGATGCAGTATGATACCATCCAGCAGACAGCTGCATACACAGGGCTGAAACAGAGCTGCTTTGTTTCCACGGTAAATGTAGTCCGAAAGGACAACGGAAAGACGGTAGATTCGCAGGTAAAGCCTGAAGTTTTCTATCGGCAGGATGGGAAAAATGTTGTTCCGGTGCAGCCGGGCAGTTATGATGTCTGGTTTAAAGTGGATGGAAACCAGTACGATGTGATAGAGGAAAAAGTCGGAACCTTTACCATTACAGCGGCGAAACCATCGATTCGTCTTACGGCAGAGACAGAAAACGGTAATTCCGTACATCTGTATGCAAAGGTAGATGGAGTCCGAAATGGCAGTATTCCGCTTGGTTCGATTTCTTTTTATCAGGACGGAACCATAATAAAGGCACAGGAAAAACTCGTATATGGGGAAACCGATACGGTTGTATCAGGCTTAAAACGTGGCGGTTCTTATCAGTTTAAGGCAGTATATGAGCCGGATGATAAGGATGGACAGACTTATTACGAAACAGTGACAAGTGAAGCCGCGACCGTTACAATCAAAGAGGACAGTTCCACCGGAGGCGGCTCATCTTCCGGAGGCGGTGGAACAACCGAAGGCGGCTCATCTTCCGGAGGAAGTGGAACAACCGGAGGCGGCTCATCTTCCGGAGGAAGTGGAACGACCGGAGGTGGCTCATCTTCCGGAGGAAGTTCCGGTGGCGGAAATACTTTGGGTGGTGACACAACCGGAGGGGGAACACCGTCTAACGGAAATACAGCTGGTACACAAACACCGTCCGATGGAAACGCGGCCGGACAAAATACACCAACCGTGACCGTTACCGGAACCCAGAAAAATAAAGCCATCAAAACAACGGTGACCGCTGATCTGATAAAACAAACCATGGAAGAAAATAATGGAAAACACACAGATGTGACGATCCGGGTCACCGATCCGGCTGGCAACGTAAGCTATACACTGACCGTAAATACAGCAGACATACAGACCGGAAACAAGCTGTATGTGTGCGCAAAAGATCAAAAGACAGGTGCCTATGTCCTTGTAAACGACAAGAGTTATACGGTTACAAAAGCCGGAAATGTGAATTTTTCAGCAGATTCCAATAAGAATTACGTCCTTATGGATCAGAAAGATATGGATCAGGTCACAACGAAAATATTAAAAACGGTTACATTGAAGAATAAAACCGTTCAGGTGAAGAAGGGAAAACAAAAGAAGGTTTCTCTGGCAGCCACCTTAAATATGGACAATGTAAAAAGCATTTCTTATCAGAGCAATAACAAAAAAATTGCATCTGTAAACAAGAAGGGTACCATAAAATCGAACAAAAAAGGAACTGCGTCCATTCGCGTGACAGTAACCTTAAACAATGGAAAGACCAAAGTTTTAAAATTAAAAGTCAAAGTCAAATAGCAGATGCAGGAAAAGACAAAACCCCGGAAATAAATATCCGGGGTTTTTGTTTTACCTAGAGAGAAAGTGCACACTGATCAATTTTTTTCAGTTCCTCCTCCGTAAACGGAGCAGAGTTTAACACTTTCAGATTTTCAAGAATCTGTGCCGGGCGGGAAGCTCCGATCAGAACGGAAGTGACCACACCGTCACGGATGACCCATTTGAGTGCCATCTGTGCGAGGCTTTCACCACGGGCAGCCGCAATCTCATTCAGGCTCCGGATACTGTTCAGCCGCTTTTCATCGAACTGGTCGGCATGCAGAAAACGTCCGTCGGTATTGACACGGCTGTCCTTTGGAATGCCGTGCAGATAACGGTCGGTCAGCATACCCTGTGCGAGCGGGCTGAAAGAAATAATTCCTTTCTTCCCATCTGCTGAGGCCTGTTTTAAACCGTTTTCTTCAATGGTACGGTTAAAGATATTGTAGGAATTCTGGTTGATAATAAACGGGCAGTGCAGATCTTCTAAGATGGCAGCTGCGCGTTTCATGGTTTCTCCATCGTAGTTGGACAGACCGACATACAGTGCTTTTCCGCTTCGCACGATCTGGTCGAGTGCACCCATGGTTTCTTCCAGCGGCGTATCCGGATCCATGCGGTGGTGATAGAAAATATCTACATAGTCCAGACCGAGCCGTTTTAAGCTCTGGTCAAGGCTGGCAATCAGGTACTTGCGGCTGCCCCAGTTTCCATAAGGCCCCGGCCACATGTCAAAACCGGCTTTGGAACTGATGATCAGTTCATCGCGGTAGGAAGAAAGTTCTTCCCGAAGGATCTTCCCGAGATTTTCCTCCGCACTGCCCGGCTGCGGTCCATAGTTGTTTGCCAGATCAAAATGTGTGATCCCGTGGTCAAATGCCGTAAAGCACATCTGTCTCATATTTTCATAAACACCGGTATCTCCGAAATTGTGCCAGAAGCCCAAAGATACTTCCGGAAGCATCAGTCCGCTGTCGCCGCAGCGGTGGTATTTCATGGTTTCGTAACGTGATTCATTTGCGTGATACATAAGAAATCCTCCTTAGTTTGTAAAAAATTTATCATAAATGCCAAATCCAAAGATAAAAAGCACAATCAGCGGCAGAATATAGGTAATGTAGCCGCGCATCCAGTTTTTAATTTTTAATCCTTTTCCGGTATTGGCTTCGGTTGTGTAGTTTTTCCAGCCCCAGCCGTAGCGGCTTGTGCAAAACAGCAGATATACCAGGGAACCGAGAGGCAGGAACAGGTTGCTTACCAGAAAATCTTCCAGGTCAAGCACAGACCCGCCAAAGATTGAAAAACCTTTCCAGTTCCATACATTGTATCCGAGTACACATGGCAGGGAGAGTACAATGATCAGTACCAGATTAACGGCACAGGATTTCTGGCGGCTGCATCCGGTCAGTTCCATACCGCAGGAGATGATGTTCTCAAATACTGCCAGGATTGTGGAAAACGCTGCAAAAAACATAAACAAAAAGAACAGGCTTCCCCAGAGTCTGCCAAGCGGAATATGGTTAAAAATATTCGGCAGGGTGATAAAAATCAGGCTTGGTCCGGAAGTCTGGTCAACATGGAACGTAAAGCATGCCGGAAAAATGATAAGTCCGGAGGTGATAGCAACAAACGTGTCCAGAATGGCAATATTTACCGATTCACCAAGCAGAGAGCGTTCCTTTCCGATATAACTTCCCAAAATTGCCATCGCGCCGATTCCAAGGCTTAACGTGAAAAATGCCTGGTTCATGGCACCCGTAATGGTTTTTGCAATACCGATCTGTTTCATCCGTTCAAAGTCCGGGATCAGATAAAAGGCAAGGCCTTCTTTTGCACCATCCATAAAAAAGCTGTTGACTGCCAGAATGATCATGATGATAAGCAAAGAAGTCATCATGACCTTTGTTACTTTTTCCAGACCGTTCTGCAGTCCACGGGAGCAGACAAATACGCCGGCGCAAACAACTACCACCATCCAGAAGCCCATGGTCAGAGGTTTGCTCAGCATTGTGGTAAACTGTCCGGATACACCGTCGGCATCCAGTCCCTGAAACTGTCCGGTGACCGTCATATAAAAATAATGAAGCATCCAGCCGGTGACCGTTGTATAAAACATCATAAGAAGATAGCAGCCGATCAATGTGATAATCCCGTGGATATGCCATTTCTGTCCGGGTTTTTCCAGTGCCTGGTAGGCTTTGACCGGACTTTTCTGGCTGGCACGCCCAACCGCAAATTCCATCGTCATGATCGGGAGTCCGAGAATAATCAGAAACAACAGATAAAACAGCACAAAGGCACCGCCTCCGCCCTGTCCGGCAGTGTATGGAAATTTCCATACGTTTCCGATTCCGATCGCACATCCGGCTGACAGGAGAATGAATCCCAGACGGGATTTTAATTTTTCTCGTTCTTCCATAAAATAATCCACCTTTTTGTAAACATTGTATAAAATACAAACGAAATTATACAATCTGTTGTGAGAAGTTTCAACCCTTTTTGACGAAATTTTACCAGGTATGTGTTGCATTTTTTTACAGATACTAGAGGAGAAGGTTGCGGAGTGTTCATGTTCTGCAATCAACAAGATTATCTTATGGAAAGAAAGAGGTATAAACCATGGTTTTAACAGAAAAAGAGATGGCTACAATTGAGGATCTGCACACACAGGAGCTGTCCTGCGTGGAGAAGTACAAACGTTACGGACAGGAAGCAAAGGACCCGGTGCTTCGGGATTTGTTTGCCGATCTGGAAAAAAAGGAGCAAAAGCATGTGGAGTCTCTGGAACAGGTCATGAAAGGCAGTGTCCCGTCCTGCAACGTCAATGACAGGGATGGAAAGATGTATGAGCCAAAGGCAACATATGATTCCATGACCAATCCGGAAGATAAGAAAAACGATAATTTCCTTGCTACAGACAGCATTGGTTCTGAAAAAATGGTGTCCGGAACGTATAATACCGATGTGTTTGCATTCGGGGATTCCGATGTGCGCAAACTTCTGGCAGATATCCAGGTGGAAGAACAAAACCACGCGGAGATGCTCTATAAATATAAAACCGTAAACGGCATGGCATAGGCCGTCATGTGGAGTGGATGTCCCAAAGCATCCACTCTTTTTGTTTTTACAAAAGGATTACAGAAACCGGATAGTACATCTTACATAACCCGTTTATTATAAATCCTGTAATAAATCTTACAGATTTCACAAGGAGAACAAAAGAATTATGAGAAAAAATGTGATGAAACTTACAGCAGGAGTTCTCTCCACCGCTGTATTGGCAGGAATGTTTGCCACTGGTATCCCGACAAAGATTGCAGCAGCAACGGAACACTGGAATGATGCTTCCCGGGAGTCTACAGACTGGAGCAACTGGAAAAAGAACTGGGCTGCTTATAGCAGTGAGTATGAACATGTATCACTGACTCCGGGTGCGGATGAGACAAAATTAAATTATGCATGGTACAGCAAAACGGCTGAGACTCCAAAGGTGAGAATCTCTACCAGACAGAATATGGATGGTGCGACAGAGTTCACCGGAGCGCAGACCGAAGCTGTGACCATAGATACCACAAAGTATTTTTCCAATAAAGTAACCGTAAGCGGTCTCAAAGAAAATACCAGCTATTATTATCAGGTATTTCAGGATGGAAAATGGCAGGATACACAGAATTATACCACACAGGCGTTTGATGAATTTTCCTTCCTGTATGTCGGGGATCCGCAGATCGGTGCTTCGAAAGGTCAGACCAGCAGTGAGAGTGAAAAGATGGAAAATGCAGGAAATGTTGTAACTTCTGCACCGGAAAAAAATCTTGCTGCAAGAAATGACAGTTACAATTGGAATCATGTATTAAACGAAGCGCTCGAAGATCATTCGGATGTAAGTTTTCTTGTATCCGCAGGAGATCAGGTGAACTACGGAAGCAACGAGCGGGAATATGCAGGATATCTTGGGGCAGAGGCACTGACTTCCCTTCCGGTAGCAACGACCATTGGTAACCACGACAGTGTTTCGAATCAGTACAGCCTGCATTTTAATAATCCAAATGCTTTTTCCGATACCGATACCAATTATGTACAGGGAAAGACAAAGGCAGGAACCGATTATTACTATCGCTATGGAAATGTCCTGTTCATCGTTCTTGATACAAACAACTATAACTGTGCAACGCATGAGAATGTCATGAAAAAAGCAATCAATGAGAATAAGGATGCCAAATGGCGCATCGTGGTATTCCATCAGGATATTTACGGCAGTGGTTATGATCATTCCGATTCCGATGGTATGGTGCTTCGTACACAGCTTACTCCACTGATGGATAAGTATAAGATTGATGTGGTGATGCAGGGACATGATCATACCTATTCCAGAACCTTCCAGCTTGAGGGGGATGGAAAGGATCATACTTCTTACAGCACTTATGGATACAAATCTGTAGAGGAAGCTGAAAAAGACAGTGATTATCAGGCACAGAACAACTGCTATGAAATCGTAAACAAGACCGTTGGCGGAACCGTTACCAATCCGGAAGGAACCGTATATTTAGAGGCAAACTCTGCAACAGGTTCAAAATTCTATAACCTGATTGCTTCCAAACAGGACTTCATTTCTGAGAGAAGCCAGACCTGGACACCAACCTATTCCGTAGTAAAAGTAACGGACAAAAAGTTTTCTGTAACAACTTATGATGCAACGACCAGAAAACAGTTACAGGGATCTACTACATATACGATCGTAAAAGATGCGGTAAAGCAGACCATTCAGGCGAAGAACTCTTACAAAAAAAACGTAGGAGACAAAGCCTTTTCCTTAAATGCAAAAGCGAAAACACCGCTTACCTATACATCTTCCGACAAGAAGGTTGCAACCGTTGACAAAAACGGAAAAGTCACAGTGAAGAAAGCCGGAAAAGTTACGATTACAGTAAAGGCAGCAGCAACCAGCCAGTATCAGGCAGCAGGTAAAACAATTACAATTACTGTTACAAAGAAAGCAGTAAAGAAAGCAGCTAAATAATAATGAAGAAAAACTGGAAAAAAGTTTTAGTGGGAACCCTTTGTCTGGTGGGGTTCCTACTGTTATTAGTCAAAGTAAACCAGTTCGAAAAAGTACCTCTGATTTCCACGGAAGGGCAAAGCTATGAGAAAGCAGTCGTGACAAAGATCACGAAAGATAATCTGGCGGAAGATGGGGAACGATACGGAACACAGGAGGTGCGCGTACAGGTCAAATCCGGAGCATATGCAGGGGAAGAGTTTGATGCCGTCAATCCAAGCGGTTCTTTGTTTGGCATGGAGAACTGTGAAGTTGGTTCGCGCGTAATTGTCATTGTCAGTTCCACAGATGATAATGCTGTCGTTACGGTATATAGCAAAGACCGTACTATGGCGATTTATCTGTTTGTACTTTTTTTCTGTCTGGTGATATGTATGATAGGTGGAAAAAAAGGAGTCAAAGCCATTGCAAGTCTGGCATTTACCGGTGTGTGTATTGTTTATCTGATGTTTCCGCTGATGTACCGGGGCATTTCACCGATCGGTATTACCATTGTTGTTGTCATTCTCTCGACATTGCTGACCCTGTGGCTTTTGGGCGGAGTCTCTAAAAAGACGGTATCTGCAGTGGTGGGAACGGTCAGCGGTGTGGTTGTGGCAGCCGCAGCCGCAGTTGTGTTTGGAAAAGCCGCAGGCATTACCGGGTATAATGTGTCTGATATTGAAACGTTGAATTATGTGGCACAGAATACACAGATAAAAATAGGACAGCTTCTGTTTTCGGGAATCATTATAGCAGCACTTGGGGCAACCATGGATGTTGGCATGTCAATTGCATCCACGATTCAGGAACTGCACGAACGCAGTCCGCAGCTGGAGAAAAAAGAGTTGTTTGTGTCGGGAATCCGTGTGGGGCGCGATATGATGGGAACCATGGCAAATACACTGATTTTTGCTTATGTCGGAGGTTCGTTGTCTACGCTCGTTGTCAATTATGCATACAATCTGAGTTATAATCAGCTGATCAATTCTTATGTAATCGGAACAGAAATCATGCAGGGACTTTCGGGAACTCTTGGGGTTGTGCTGACCGTACCGATTACCGCAGCTGTAGCGGCAGTGCTTATCGGAAAGAAAAAGATAGTAAAAGAACCATTGATGCAGGACATTTATGATGGCTCAGATGATTATGAAGAACCGGAAACAGACGGTGAATACGGGGAAGATGTTTAAATGGGACATATGTGAAAAAAGTTATGAGATATGTCCCGAACCTAAAAGAAAGTTTTATTTTCTATATGTCCACTATCAATTTGGAAAGTGATAGAACACTTGATTTTCTTAAAAAACACATGCAAATCTGTTTATTAAAAAAATGGTCTGGAAAATTCAATGCCAAAACAATCCCAGCGTATTAAAAATATATTGACATTTACGAACTATACGCTATAATAAAATCAAACATATGAACAAATGCTCATATGAAAGAACGATAAAATGTAAAAGGAAAGTATGGAGGAAACCGGCTATGAAGAAGACTTACAAAATTGATGTGGACTGTGCAAACTGTGCAAATAAAATGGAGGAAGCTGCAAAAGCTACTACCGGAGTAAAGGATGCAACTGTAAATTTCATGACACTGAAGATGAACGTAGAATTTGAAGAGGGTGCAGATGCGAAAGCGGTTATGCAGGATGTGTTAAAGAACTGTAAGAAAGTGGAAGATGATTGTGAGATCTTTCTTTAAATCCGGCTTTTCCCATAGGTATCAGTCAGATTGGAGGGCACCATGAATAAAAAGCAGAAAAAAGTATTGAAACGAATTATTGTGGCGGCAGTGCTTCTGGTTATCATCGGGATTGCAGGAAGCGTTGTTTCCATACCAAAGTGGCTGGAGTTCCTTTTCTATCTGGTTCCGTATTTTGTGATCGGTTATGATATTCTGCGGAAAGCCTGGAAGGGAATCTGTAACAGGCAGATGTTTGATGAAAATTTTCTGATGGCAGTGGCAACTATCGGAGCGATCGCCCTCGGTGATTACAAAGAGGGCGTTGCAGTTATGCTGTTTTATCAGATCGGAGAGCTGTTCCAGAGTTATGCAGTCGGTAAGAGCCGCCGGAATATCAGTGATCTGATGGATATCCGGCCGGATTATGCAAATATTGAAACAGACGGTCAGATGGAAAAAGTAGACCCGGATGAGGTGGAGATCGGCACGGTGATTATTGTACAGCCGGGCGAAAAAGTTCCAATCGATGGTGTGGTTGTGGAAGGACATTCTTCCCTGAATACCAGTGCACTGACGGGAGAGAGTGTTCCGCGGGAAGTCGCTGTGGGAGAGGAAATCATCAGTGGATGTATCAATATTTCCGGACTGTTAAAGATCCGCACCACAAAAGAGTTTGGAGAGTCTACGGTTTCTAAGATTCTTGATCTGGTGGAGAATGCAAGTTCCAAGAAATCACGTTCCGAGAATTTTATTTCCAGATTTGCACATTATTATACACCGGCAGTCTGCTACGGTGCGCTGGCACTGGCAATACTGCCACCGCTTGTCCGCATGCTGTTTATGGGGCTTCCGGCAGACTGGGGCATCTGGATTTACCGTGCACTGACATTTCTGGTTATCAGCTGCCCGTGTGCGCTGGTCATCAGTATTCCACTCAGCTTTTTTGCAGGAATCGGAGGTGCCAGTGCAGAGGGTGTTCTGGTAAAGGGTTCCAACTATCTGGAAGCACTTGCGGGAACGCGCACGGTTGTCTTTGACAAGACAGGGACAATTACGCAGGGGGTATTTGAAGTCTGCGGAATTCATGGAACAAACTGTGCATCCGGCAGCTGTCCGGTTGTGTCCGGACATCCGGTATATACGAAAGAGGAAGAACAGCTGCTGGAATACGCGGCACTGGCAGAGTGCCACAGTACACATCCGATCAGTGTCAGCCTGCAGAAAGCCTATGGCAGGAAACTGGATGTGGACCGGGTCACAGATGTACAGGAAATCGGTGGACACGGTGTGATCGCGACGGTAGACGGACACAGGGTTGCAGCAGGAAATGACAAACTCATGAAAAAAGAAAAAATTGCGTACCGCAACTGCAGCTGTACCGGTACAATCGTACATCTGGCAGTCGATGGTGTCTATGCCGGTCATATACTGATTTCAGATATGATTAAGCCGAATGCGGCGGCTGCCATGCAGGCACTGAAAAATTCCGGTGTGCACCGGCTGGTAATGCTGACGGGTGATGATGACCGTGTAGCACAGCAGGTAGCAGGGGAGGTTGGAATCACGGAAGTACATTCCCAGCTGCTTCCGGCAGATAAAGTTTCCGAAGTGGAAAAACTGTTGCAGACCAGGGAAGAAAAGAGTACCGTTGCCTTTGTCGGGGATGGCATCAATGATGCACCTGTGCTTTCCCGTGTTGACGTCGGAATCGCTATGGGAGCACTTGGATCGGATGCGGCGATTGAGGCAGCAGATGTGGTACTGATGGATGATGATCCACTCAAGATTGCGAAAGCAATCCGTATCGCAAGAAAGTGCCTGCGGATTGTATATGAAAATATCTGTTTTGCAATCGGGATTAAACTGCTCTGCCTGTTTTTGGTAACGATAGGTATTGCAAATATGTGGATGGGAATTTTTGCAGATGTTGGTGTTATGGTGATTGCTGTGCTGAATGCAATCCGCGCACTTTTTGTAAAAAAATTATAGGGTATAATTCTGCCGGAAATGTTCCGGTGGAGAGGAGGAACTTCATGGAAAAAGAAAAGATTGAATGCTGTAGTGAAAATCAGGTACATCCGGATCTGCTAAAGATTGTGAACGACACGATGCCGGAAGAAACGGAACTGTATGATCTTGCAGAATTATTTAAAGTGTTTGGAGATTCCACCCGTATCCGCATCCTGTTTGTCCTGTTTGAAGCAGAGGTGTGTGTCTGTGATCTTGCAGCGGCATTGTCAATGACACAGTCTGCAATTTCCCACCAGCTTCGGATTTTAAAACAGAATAAGCTAGTCAAATGCCGCAGGGAGGGAAAATCTGTTTTTTATTCCCTGGCAGATGACCACGTCCGGTCAATCATTGCACAGGGCAGGGAGCATATTGAGGAAGATGCAATATAAGGATGATACCATATGGGAGAAAAGGACATTCGCGGTGGATGTCCTTTTTTTCGTACAGACGGATCTTAATATTTATTTAAGTTTCTTTAAAGATAGCCTTTTTTGGATGTGAAACTGCTATAATAAAGGTGCAGTAGAAAAAATACATCAATTAAAATATGAGGTAAATACATATGGAAACTTATGAAAGCGTAAAAAGTAATCCGGTGCAGCCGGAGCAGAAAGAAAAGAAAAAAGGCGGTGCATGGAAAGGGATTGTAGCGGTGATTCTTGCAGCAGGCGTTGTGGGAAGTACCACGATTTCTGCGTTTAATCTGGTGACTTTAAAATCCTATATTGCAGAGCAGAAAAAGGAAGAAAATCCTGAGACTACCGAGGATTACGTAAAGATCGCAGATAATTATGAGATCAAACCTACCACAAATATTTCGGATGCCTACAAATCCGGCGATACTTCAAAGCTGACAGACAAAGAAAAAGAAACCCTTGATATGGCAAAAAAAGCGATCAAAGATATGAAGATTACGGACAGCATGTCTGATTTTGAAAAGGAAAAGGCGGTGTATGACTGGATGACCAAAAAGCTCCAGCAGGATTCCGGGGCACTGACCGTTATTCCGAGTACACAGGAAGACTGTGATAATCCATACGGTGTGTTAAAATACCACAATGCCGTATGTGTCGGTTATGCGACGACATTCCGCATGTTCATGCAGATGATGGGAATTGAATGTAAAGTGGAACATAATACAGAAAAATTCCATAGCTGGGATGTGGTAAAAATTGACGGAGATTGGTACATTACCGATATTTATTCCGATGCAGGAAATGGAAATTATGCGAACTTTAATGTGACGGATGCCATGTATGGACAGTCCCAGAGCTGGGATCGCGATTACTTCCCGGCAGCTAACTCATTAAAGTACAATATGGCATACCAGAATAAGAAAACCGTGGACAGTATATATGATCTGCCGAAAGCATTGCGTGCTGCTATGGACAAAAAGCTTGGCGGGGTCATGGTTGCGTTTAAAGAGGATATTACAGAGGAAAAAGCGCAGGTGGCAAATGCCATAGCTTCTTCCATTGACAATTTCCTGATGTCCGGAAACTATAAGGATATGCCATACAGTCTGGGAACTTACAACTGGATTCAGGATCCGGATGGAAAAGGATATTTGTTTAATGTTGCCATGCCGGGATATAACACGGACAATACAAGCCAGAATATCAGCGAAAAAGAACAGAAAAAAATCGACAAGGCTGTCCAGAAAGCATTTCAGGGACTGGAACCTGCAAACGGAGATGGCATGATGATGGATGGCGCAAGTGCTGATATCGGAAATAAGGATATGACCATGGATAATGCGGCTCAAAATGGGGCAACGTTCAGTACAGAAGAAACTGTGGAGGCCAGATAACAGATGAAAAAACAAAAAACGGGTTGGAAACTTCTGCTGGTGCTGACCATGCTGGTGATGTGTGTGGGATGTGGTGCGAAGAAAAACACGTCCGGTTCTGTCAGTATGTATGACCTGCGCACGGCGATGGAAGCAGCGGATCCGGATCTGCCGGAGATGCTCAATGCCAGCAGCGCAGAAAAAGATGCAGAAGATAAGTTTTCCCATATTTCTGACATGGACTATAAAAAAGTGGACAGTTATTTTGTAAGCTATTCTTCGGATGGACACAAAGCAGATGAAATTGTAGTGATTGCCGTGAAAGATAAGGCAGATGTGGATGAGGCAAAAGAAAGCCTGACAAAGCATCAGCAGGATCGGTATAATTTGCTGCAGTCCTATGAACCGAAGCAGGTCAGCCGGATTCAGGATGGGTTGGTTTTTACGAAAGGGCAGTATGCAGTCCTTATTATCACAAGCCATAATGATGATGTGCGGAAAGCGTTTGAAGATACCATAAAAAGTAAGTAGTATAAATAGGATCGTGTTTGAGTAAAATATAGAAATAAAAATGCAACATTCTTTTATAGAATGTTGCATTTTTATTTACACATAATATATCGGACGATTGTTATGTTACTTAACCCCTAAATTCAAAAAAATAAAAATATTACTTAAACCTTTGTGGGCATGGGATATAATGC
>ERZ506455.61-NODE-61-length-45670-cov-15.2576_pt1 | contig 45670 bp, 52 predicted proteins | sample MGYA00512563_ERZ506455 | MGnify/ENA metagenome assembly ERZ506455 | reverse complement strand
TTGTGTCGTTTCTCTCTATACTTGAATACAGGAAAACGGCTGCATCATAAAAGAAACGATACCGACACCATTCAGGAACTATCGCCCATCAGCAAAAGGATTGCATCTAATTGATACCTTTTCTGCCAGTACTGGAGAAAAGCCGGAAAGGAATTTGATACCGTACTTTTCCCGGTTCTCCCGGACATGGACGAAAAAAGAACATTATTATGATACCAATACTTTAGGGAAAAATAAAACTTCGGCAAGCTATAAGCCTAAAACCATTTTTAACAAAAATAATTGTCCTATTATTTGCGACATTTATAGAAATTTGCTATCTTTGAGTATTGAAAATAAAGAGATAAATAAACTTTTAAAGCTGGTCTGGCTGCCAGTATAAAGAACAGCAAACAAAATTATGAATATCTTAAAATTTCTTTTAAGTAGCTTTTTATGGGCTATGGGTGGAGTTTTTGTATTAGCAATCTATGCGTATAGTGAACTAGTCTATTTGATTTTTATTTGCATTGCAATAGTAGGATTAACCATCTACTACAGAAAATCCATAATAAAAATGTACGCAGAAATCTTTAATGAGCTAGGAATCAATAAGTATGTTATACAAATTAAAAATCTAAAGAAATACAAAGAACCTATTTACAAACTAATCAATACAATAGGTCTATGATGATTGTTTTTTCTCTATCTTTGCTAAATACATCAGCAAGATAGCTATATAAAATTAGAAAATAAATAGTTATGGAAACTAATCAAACATATCAAAATGAACTTGGTTCGGCTATGCTCCCATTTGTTATGAGAGAATTGGTTGATACAGTCATGAAAAGAAAAACGCTACCTTTAGAAGATGCGTTATACTATATATATTCCTCCAATTTGTACAAGGCATTATTGGACGAGAATACAAAACTGTGGTATTCAAGCACATTATCACTTTATGAAGCATTAGAAAAAGAGAAAACAGAACAGAAGAAAGTACAAAAGGACAATCCAAAGATATTGCTTTTTCAAATGTTTTGTGCTGAAAATTACAGGGAAACTAAAAATATAAGTGCTAAAGAAACTCTTTTGCTGTTTTCCAATCATGGCGTTTTTGAATTTCTATATGAAAATTTTGAAATGCTGCACACACAAGATACAGAGTATATATTAGATACTATAATAACTTATATCAATAAAAAGGCATGAAACTATATCACGGCTCAACAGTTACCGTCAAATCCCCTAATATACAGAAAGGGCGTAAAGCTACTGACTTTGGAAAAGGATTCTATACGACAACTAATTTTGAACAGGCTAAGAAGTGGGCAATACTCAAAAGGAATCGGGAACATGGTAAAAAAGCGGTCGTTTCAGTTTATGAAGTCCCCGATAATATTCTTGATAGAGAGTTTTCAGTCCTTCGATTTGATGGGGCTACAAAAGAGTGGCTGGAGTTTGTAGTTAATAACCGCAGAGGAAAAGGAAAAAACAGCTATGATTTAATAATGGGACCCGTTGCCAATGACCAGTTATATGCAACAATCCGGCTTTATGAACAAGGTGTTGTTACGGCTGATGCAGCGATTGAAATGCTAAAGACCCATAAGCTTTTTAACCAACTTTCATTTCATACAGTGAAAGTTATTCCATTATTAAAATTCACAGAATCTATTGAAGTATAAATCATAAAACTATAATGAACCATGAATAAAGAAATGAGTTTGGATGTTGCGCTCGACATTATCGGGACACTCCGCATGATGAAGATAGATGAAATATCAGAAGAGAAGGATGAAAACAGAAAAAAAATACTGCAAAAAGAACTTTCTGTTCTCAACACAGAAGAAAAAATAGCAAATGGATTGTTGCAGTTTGAAGTTTCTGAAAATGTGCGCTTATCAGTCATGGATAAGATACAAAACTATTACGCACCTAAATTGAAAGCATATTATGCAACGCTATGAAGTAGAAGCCATCTTTGAACAAAAAAAAGATGGCTTATTTGAGGACATCAATATATCATCACAAAAGCCTATTGCTATAATCTTAGGTGGACAACCAGCTTGCGGAAAAAGCACTCTTATAAATGTTGCAAAGAAAGACCATCCTAACTTAGATTTTCTCACTGTTAATGGTGACCTTTACAGACAGTTTCACCCCAATAAGGAACTAATAAAAGACCCTATTAAATACCCCATTGAAACCCAGATTTTTTCTAGCGTTTTTACAGAAAAACTAATAGAAGAAGCCATTAAACGGAAATGCAATATTATTATAGAAGGAACTATGAGAAATCCAGATGTACCTTTAAAGACAGCACAAAAATTTAAAGATGCAGGGTTCACTGTTGAAGCATATATTATTGCAGCTCCCAAGGAGTTTACCCAACTGGGACTTTACAATAGGTATCAAGAAGAAGTACTAAGTAAAGGACAAGGAAGATTAGCCGACATTGATTCACATAACAAAGCCATTAATGGACTAATGAAATCCGCAAACCAATTATACAGTGACAAGGCTGTAGATAAGATTTCTATCCACACCTACTTAGCGAAAGAAAGAATTAAAGATTTTAACCTAGTAAATGGTGAATGGAGTTGTAAAAGTATGCCATCTATTTTTATAGATGAAAGTCGTGCAAAACAGATGAAGAATAAAGAAATACTTAAGACTAACATTCAAACAGGAAAAGAACTTATTGAATCCGTCACGAATCCTGAAGTAAAAAAAGGAATGAAAGAAGCTCTGTCACAACTTCAATCTTCATTAGAAAAAGTTCAAAGACAAGAAAAAGGATTAAAAAAAGGTTTTTTCTGAGTCAAATAAAAAGAGAGGACTGGTTTTTCCAATCCTCCCTTTCTATTTATTTGCGTCTTAACTCATTATCTATTTGCTGTGAAATTTGTCCTTTAACGGTTCTGATTACCTCATTAATATAATCAAGAATTGGCTTGGGGTCTATAGTCTTATCTTTGTATTCCATTTGAAAATGTAAGTGTTCTCCTGTGCTGCGCCCGGTACTTCCACTAATGCCTATTGGTTGCCCAGCTTCAACAGCTTGTTTCGCATTTACAAGCACACTGTATAAATGCCCATAGATAGAAGTAAAATCACCATGACGCACTTCTACATAATTGCCCAACCCTTTATTTTTTCCTGTTTTTACAACCATTCCCGGCATTATCGAATAAACATAGTCGTTGTTACCTTTAAGGTCTATCCCTCTATGATTTGCTATTTTTCCAGTAAATGGGTCTTTTCTTTTACCATAATGGGAAGTTATCACCATTGAATCAATGGGCAAAGATAAATACCTTCTTTGCTTCCAGTATGCAAGCCGTTCTGTAGTCAAAGCATCATTGACGACAACAGCCTTTTCTTTTTCTTCTATCAATTTATTTTCTGTCGTTGCTAATACTGGTTCTGCTTTAGGAATATCCTTTTTCTGTAATACCGTATTAAACTGACAGTAGCCATTCACTGAAAAAAACAATGAATAAGCAAAAAACATGATAATTTTATTCTTCATATTGATATTTTTATTACTTTTGAGCAAAAATATACATTACATGGATAAAAAGCAAGCTATTTTTAATGAAAATGATATTCCATATAAAGAATTAGAACTAATAGGAATATCAAAAAAGCAGATATGGTCTTTGGATAAGGCAAATATCACAGCTCTATTATCTGGAAAGAGAACCTGTTTACTAGACCTTTCTTTTCACGATAACAATGGAGAAGAAATAAGTATGAAAGGAAAAATAAGTTTGTACTGGAAAGACAGTAACAATGCTGGCGTTAAAATTCATCCAGTCAGACCAGAAATAATGAATGATATAAATCTTAAGCCAAAGGAGTTAGAACGACTTCAAGATAACGAAATAATAACAAAAACTATTAACAATGAAAAATATCTTGTACAATTAGACCCTGAAACAAACGAATTGCTTAAAACAAAAATCAAAAGCATTTCAATACCTTCAAACATAAAAGGTGTTGAGCTGGATAAGCAACAAAAGGAAACTCTAAAATCAGGTAAGGAATTGATTTTAAACGTTGACAAAGAAAAAATTGCCATAAGATTAGATTTAAATAATCCAAGAGGAATAAAATTCCTAGACTTCGAGCAGCAACAGAAAATAGCTTATGACCGGCATAACCCACAAATTATAGGAACTATTCATACTGATAAAAACAGAAATGAATATATAGAATACATGAAAGGACAAAAGCCGTCACTTGGAAATGAATCTCAATCTAAAGTAGAACATAAATTCAAATTATAAAATGGAAGAAAAGAAAAGTTTTGAAGCCCTGCAATATAGTTATGAAAATGCCGGACAATTCCGAGCCATAGCAGCAGTTCTTGGATATTCAGAAGAATATCGAAATGGTGATATTATCTTTTCCAAAGGTAATGAAACATATACTTATCCACTGAATACACTTAAACTTGGCAATTTAGGAGATAATAGAGAATCCTTGTTAGAGCAATCTAAAGAAAGAATAATCAGTTTCTTTGATAAAGAACAAGCTAGCAATAATTTCCAAGAATATAGCCAATATTTACGAGAAAACCACAATGTTGCAATTATAAAATGGGATGATATAAAACAAGGTGCTAATAAGAATGAAGGATATAAAGACGGATTTACAGTCATTGACCTTGAAAATAAAATTGCATATAAAGGAGAAGACCTTTATCGATATGCTTATGAACAAAACCAAACCCTAGATGGTAAAGGTTCATATGTTGATATAGATTGGAACAAGTTTAATGAAGTAGGAGTTAAACCGGAAAATTTAAGCCCCGAAGATATTGCAAATATCAGAAATGGGAAAAAAACTGGTATGCTAAATTTTTCTATTGAAGATACTCCTGATAATAGAACACTTCTAGACAATGAAAAAGTGTCTTATAAAACAGAAAATGGGAAACTCCATTTTGAAGGGAAAGCAACAACTCTTAAATATATAACAGCCGAGAATACACCTGAAAATAAATCTAAATTAAAAGCCAACGAAATTGATTTCAAAGAAGAAGGTAAACGCATCAAAATTGATGGTATCAATGCTAGAAAACTAGCAATCGCAGCTATTACTGTAGTTTACCCAATCGCTGGGATTGCTATCTTACTCATTCCTAAACGACAAGAAATAAAAAATGATTTATCCTTTACTAAGGATGAAATAAAAGCCCTAAAAGCTGATAATGTCGTAGTAAAGACTAATTCAAAAGGAGAAAGAACATTGCACCAACGTGACAAAGATACTAATGAAATAGTATCAATAAAAGCAAAAGACATTCATATTCCCCAAAAACTTGGAGGAGTAGAGCTAACTCCTATGCAACAAGAAAATCTCAAAAATGGAAAAGAAATTACCATTGTAAACGAGGAACTAAACAAAGCTGCAAAAGTAAAACTAGATTTGAATGCCAGAAATGGATTATCAATCAAAGATGCAAATACTATAGAAATTAAAGCGACTGAAAAGAAAGAACAAACAATAGGGAAAGAAAGACATATATCTGATAAAGAAAGATTAGAGTTTGTAGCCCAAAAAGGAGCTAAAGGGATTGATGAAATATTTAAAGATAAACCCACCGAAATGGCTGCCTTTTTAGAGAAACATAAACTTTCTAAGGATTATGCTTCTTACAAGGAAGTAGAAAAAACATATTCCAGCTCTAGGGAAGCTACTAAACAAACTGTCGGAGAACAAATATCTACCCAGATAGATAAAATAGATAGTTCTATTAAAGCAACAGCGAAGCAAGAAGCATCTATTCTCGGATATGGTAGAACCTACGGAAAAAATAATGATACTCCAACAATGAAACTATAATATTATGCTAACATTTGACGATTATAAGGCTAAAATATCCATCATTCAAATACTTGAAGATTTAGGATATAAACAAGACATTAGCAAAGGAAAGGTTTCGCCTGTTTTTAAACTAACAGACGGAGCAGGTAACAAGTTGGATGAAATCATCATCAAGAATCCTCATAGTGTACAAGAACACTACTATGATAGGAATTATAAAGGTGGAGATTTAATTCAGTTCATCAAAAATCATATTAACGACTTCCCACAATTCCAACATCAAAATACATTTGTGCGAATTAATATGATTTTAGGACATTACGCAAATGAGCCTTATAGTCCTAAATATGAAGCATTCAAAGTTGTAAAAACAGAAAACAAATCTTTTGACAGAGATAGGTATAAAGAATTTCCTACTACACTCGCTGATTTAAGATTTCTCACAAATGAAAGAAATATAAATCATCAAGTCGTAGAGAAGTTTCTCCCATTTATCACAAGGGTTAAAGACTTACAAGGAAACGGCAATTATTATAATATAGGTTTTCCCTATATTAATCCAACAGATAAAGACAACAAAGTAACAAATTACGAATTAAGAAACTATGGATTCAAAGGAATGGCTGCCGGAGGAGATAAAAGTAACTCGCTTTGGATTGCTGATTTTTGCCCACACCCCCAAATGGCAAAACATATATACTTTGCAGAATCCGCTTTAGATGCTATGAGCTTCTATCAGCTCAATGCTAACAAAATCAAATTAGAAGAAAGTGTTTTTTGTAGTGTAGGAGGGTACATTTCAGTTAATCAAATAAAAAACACTTTATTGCGATACCCACAAGCTAAAGTACATACCTGTTTTGATAATGATTTAAACGGTAATTTGTATGACATTAAAGTGTCTGGAATCATTAGTAATACAGAAGTGACAATAAAAGAAAATAAAGATGATGTGCTGTTTAAAACTAAGGGTAGAGAATTCACTATTAACAAAAATGACGTTTCACTAGAAAGTTTTAGGGAAAAAAGCAAAATAATAGCTCCTATGATTTCTCATAAAGCAGAAAAAGCAAAAGATTTCAATGAAATTCTAATGAAACAACATGAACAAAAAAAAAGTATTAAGTTATGAATGATGGAACAAACATAGCTTCTGATGATATTATATTAAAGCCTAAATTCCGATATTGGTTAATGAAGAATTTCCTTTTAATCACATTAGCGATTTTCGTGTTCATTTTTAGTAAATATATAAGAGAACATGAATTATTAAAATTTATCAGTGGAACGATATTAGTATTGTTGATATTTATAATTTTCTACAGATATATTTCAATGTTACTTTGTACAAAATGGATTATAACTAGAGAGCAAATAAAAATATATCAAGGAGTACTTTCAAAAAGGATTAACTACATAGAATTATATCGGGTATATGATTATGAAGAAAAGCAAAGTTTTATCCAGTCTTTAATAAACAACACCAATATCTACATTTATTCTGGCGATAAATCAACACCAGAACTACTGATGAATGGTCTTAAAGCTAATAGTGACATAATTCAAACTATCAGAAATAGAGTAGAAGAACAAAAAAAGAAAAAAGGAATATATGAATTTACAAACAGATAATGATATGAAAAGAGTGCTTTTATTTTTTTCCCTAATGTTACTGTTGGGCAACATAAAAGGACTAGCACAATCTATTGTCATTGACCCGGCAATGATTGGAACATTGGTTTATTCCCATCAGGCGCAACAAGGTGTACTGAAAGATATACAAAGTGAGGAAACAAAAATCCGTAACTTTCAAATTTTAATTCAACAAAAAATGAGTCAAATTCAATCCTTACAGGAAAAGACATACAACTATCTTTCTACAGTTAATGCAGTTGTGAAAAATGGAAAGGATATTATTTATGCTTCAACCTTAGCTAGAGACATAGCTAAGTATCAATCCGAAGCAGCTAAATATGCAGTTGGAGACCCCAAATTATTAACCATAATTGCAAAAACAGAGTATGAACTTATCAGTCGAAGTGTAGATTTAATGATATACATAAACAATATAGCATTGCAAGGCGGTGAAAAAAATCTTATGGATAATAAGCAAAGGATAGATTTATGTATTCATGTGGTCAATGAACTTAGACGAATGCGAGGACTTGCATACGCTGTATGCCGACAAATGAAATCCGCTAAAAGAGCTGGAGTACTAAAAACACTTGTACCCGGACAATTTAAATATGTAAATAGTGGGAAACAAAAAGTAGATAATATTTTAAACGGCATTAAATGGATTAGTAAAGGAGGATATTAAATGGATAATGATACAATCAAAGATTTAGGCTTATGCCCTATTTGCCAGAAAGGACACATAATGAAAGGTAGTTTAGGATATTCCTGTAATTACTTCAAAAACATGAATGACAAATGTACATTTAATATTTATCATTCATATTGGGGAAAAGAGATTACAGAAGAAATAGCCAGGCAATTAATAACAACAGGGAAAACAGATATATTTCATGACTTCCATAATAAAAAAGGAGTTCCTTTTTCTGCATATCTGACTATCGAAAATGGAATCGTTATTCCTTCTTTCGTAAATGAAGTATTAGAAACTCCGTGTCCTGTGTGTGGTAGAGAAATTGAAATTTTACTAAATGGATATGCTTGTAAAGGGTATTCGCAAAAGGACAAGGACAACAACAGAGTTTGTAACCTCTATATACCCAAAACTATTGCACAAAGAGAAATACCATTGGAAGCAGCAGAAATACTTGCCAAAGGTAAAAAAACACCGTTTATGACTGGATTTAAATCAAGAGAAGGAAATGATTTTTCTTCACGGCTGGTTCTAACAGAGAACTTAGATATTTCTTTTGATAATACATTGTGTAAGTGTCCTAAGTGTGGAGGAAACTTATATATAAACAAAAAAGCCTATAATTGTTCCAACTATAGAAATGAAAACATAAAATGTGATTTTGTCATTTGGCGTGAAATGTCAGGACGTTCTATAACTCCCGAAGAAGCAATAGAACTTTGCGAGAAAAAAGAAACACCTGTGTTAACTGGATTTCGTGATAAAAACGGGCAACCGATGGAAAGAAAGCTTGTACTGAACGATGATTTTAAAATAAAACTAATATGAAAATAAAATTTATAATTTATAGCCATTTTTTTAAAGAGAGAGGAATGAGCGTAAAGGGTGATTGGAATTTTCCGCATCTTCCAAGGATAGGCGAAGAAATTTCACCTCACATTATAATGTTTCAGAATGAATTTACCTATCAAAATTTATTAGAATATCTAACAGATGAAGCCAAAAGTGATTTTAATAAATTCAATGATGGTGAGGATGATTTAGAAGGAAATTTTAAAGCATGGGTATATGATGTCATTTGTGAGGCTAATATAATAGAATCAATACATTATAGACCAGATACAGAAGACTATACCCAAATTATTCCTGAAATTTGTTTAAGTGATTTAAGTAATTAAATATTATTGATATGCAAATGAATAAGACTGATTTAATCAAAATGGTTGCTGAAAAGGCAAATAAACCAACAAAAGAAGTAGCAGAAATAATTGATAGTTTTTTTAAAGAATTATCTCAAAATCTAAGAGAAAAAGATGTTTCTATAAAAGATTTTGGTACTTTCAAGAAGATTATTCAGCCAGCTCGGATAGCTAGAAATCCGGCAACTGGAGAACCTGTAGAAGTTCCAGAAAAGGAAGTTGTTAAATTTAAGCCTTCCAAAAATATACTAAACATGAAATGGCTATGATAGAAATAAACATCCATATTCCTATAGATGGTGTGAACAATATTTCTATACCAATCCAATTACCTGTAGTTCCAAGGGTTGGAGAAAAGATTTATCTATCTAACAAACAAGTTGATAATTTGATAAGTCTATTAGAAGAACAATATTACCACAATCCACAAATAGAAGAATGGAAAGAATCAATAAGACGGTTCACCAATATTGAGGAAGTAGCATATAATGCTGCAAATGGAACGATACACATTGAATTATCAACTATTTAAAAGAAACAATATGAAAAAGTATTTATCATTAGCGATGATTGGTTTAAGCCTTATGTTGTCTGGATGCAGTAAAGACGATAACAACGACCCTGATACTCCACCTACAGGAGATATAGGAAAAGTGCGTTATGAAGCTACCGTAAGCGACCCAGAAAACTTCAAGCTTCTAATACATTATACAGTAGGAGTAGATATTTCTTCCGAAGCTCCCGAAGAAGCTGCCAAAGAAATTATTGTAGAAAGTCCATTTACATTTGAGCAAGAAGCCAAACAAGGAACATATTTATGGCTATCTGCCTACCCTGTACCTAAAGATGAAGAAAACCTTGAAAATTTACAGCTACCTAAGACAGTAGAAGTAAAAATTTTTATTGATGATAAGCTGCATAAGTCTAACAGTGGTGAAAATTATGCAATGGTTCAACATATATTCGGACAGGAAAATTACCAGTAGTAGAATTGATACCTTTTCTGCCAGTACTGGAGAGAAGCCGGGAAGGAATTTGATACCGTACTTTTCCCGGCTCTCCCGGACATGGACGAAAAAAGAACATTATTATGATACCAAAAAATAAAAACCAATACCACTCTCACTACATAAAAGAGTGGTATTTTCATTTGAATTAATAAGATGAAAGACCAAAAAAGATTATTACACAAGTGCCTATTAGAAGACATTCCAGCTTTTGTAATATGCGGAACAGATATTTGTTCCGTCCAAGCGATGGAAGCATATTACCAGATAGCAGTAGAAAAAGGTTGCAATAGCAATTTTTTAGAAGACTTGAAATTAGCTATAGAAGATTTCAAGGCTTTTCAATGTGAGGAACCTGAAAAAGTTAAAATACCCGATTAAATCATGGAAGAAAGCAAAGAATTACAAAAACTATATGGATTCATGCAAGCATTCATTTATATAACTGTTTGCATAGAGATTCTACTATTTGTTCATTTTCCCTTTAGTGAACAAATTATGCCCTTATTATCAAAAATGGCAAAAATTCCTATCTATTCTAATATTCTTTATAGTAAACTATTTACATTCTTTATTATAATGGTTACTTGCATTGGAACACGTTCAAAAAAGGATTTAGAATTAGACCCGACTAAACAAATCATTTTTCCTTTAATCTTTGGTTTCATAATGTTCTTTGGAAGTATATGCTTTCTTTTCTTTAAAGAAAAAGGAGAAACTAGTTTAGAATGGTATAATATAGCTTACATTATACTATCGATAATTGGAGCTACATTAATAAATTCAGCTCTAGATAACATTTCCAAACGTATTAAATCAAACTTTATGAAAGATAGATTTAATATAGAGAATGAAAGCTTTGAACAATCTAAAGACAAGGTAGAAACAGAATACTCTGTCAATATTCCGATGAAGTTTTTCTACAATAGAAAGTGGCATAATGGATGGCTGAATATATGTAACTGTTTTCGTGGAACTTTTGTAATAGGAACGCCCGGAAGTGGTAAATCTTTTTCTGTTATAAATTCTTTTATAAGACAACATTCAGCTAAAGGATTTGCAGAAGTTGTTTACGACTTCAAATTTCCTGAACTTGCCAAAATTGCATATTATAATTATCAAAAGAACAAGCAATTAGGAAAAATACCAAGTAATTTCAAGTTCAATGTCATTAATTTTTCTGATATTGAATATAGTAGAAGAATAAATCCATTGAAACGAGAATATATAGAAATCCTAGCAGATGCAACAGAAACGGCAGAAGCATTATATGAGAGTTTACAAAAAGGTGACAAAGGAAGTGGAGGTAATAGCGATTTTTTTAAAACATCAGCAGTAAACTTGTTAGCAGCTTCTATTTATTTTTGGTCTAGATACGAGAATGGCAAATATTCAGATTTACCTCATGTACTGGCTTTCCTTAATCAAGAATATGATGTACTTTTTAAAGTCCTCTTTTCCGAACCTGAATTAAAATCACTAGTTTCCCCATTTGAAGCTGCATATAAATCAGGAGCCGTGGACCAATTAGAAGGACAGATGGCAAGTCTAAAAGTACAGTTATCAAGACTGGCAACTAAAGAATCTTTTTGGGTATTTAGTGGCAATGATTTCAATTTAAAAGTATCAGATAAAAAAGACCCTAGTTATCTCATCATTGCAAATAACCCTAAAACACAAAGCATGAATAGTGCTTTAAATGCACTTATCATTAACCGACTAACTAGACTTGTCAATACAAAAGGTAACTATCCTACTTCAATCATAGTAGATGAATGTCCCACATTATATTTTTATCAACTTGCAACACTACTTTCTACTGCACGTAGCAATAAGGTTTCAATTTGTTTGGGATTACAGGAACTACCGCAATTAGAAGAACAATACGGCAAAGCTACCGCAAAAACTATAACTTCTATTATAGGTAACACTTTATCCGGGCAAGCAAAAGCTCCTGAAACTTTAGATTGGCTACAAAAACTATTTGGAAAAGTTAAGCAAGTAAAAGAAGGTGTTACCATCAGAAGAAACGAAACAACAATTAATATGAATGAACAAATGGATTTTGTTATCCCGGCATCCAAAATTTCTTCATTACAGGCTGGTACATTAGTAGGGCAAGTTGCATTAGATTTCGGACAAGAAGATAATTTTCCAACAGCAATGTATCATTGCAAAACCAATTTAGATTTAAAAAAAATTAAGAAAGAAGAAGAAGCCTACAAAGAACTGCCAAAAGTATATAACTTTGGGACAGCAGATAATAGAGAGAAATTACTGCAAAAAAACTTTAAAAGAATATACGACGAAGTAGAAACAGTAATAGAACAATATGTATAACATAACATTACCAATTTTAGGCACAAGGTTAAAGCAAATCCGAGAGCATATAGGATATTCCCAAGCTCAATTAGCAGAACAGCTAAATTGTAAACAAAATGCAATTTCAAATCTTGAATTAGGAAAAGGAGGCAGCCTAAAACTTTTATTTCAAGTGCTGAATTTTTATTCTAACTATGTTTTTATAGATTTAATATTCAGTGAAAAGTTTTATCTGATTTCTAATACAGAAGAAGATGAAGCACAAAAAGCTAATTATAATTCTGTTATAATAGAAATTATTAGACAATCAGAAAAAAACTATGAGGATGCTATGTCAAACGCTAAAAAAGAACTAGAAGCTAATCTTCAAAAAGCCATCAATTTATTACAGCCCTAGTAAAAGAGAGTATAAATACTCTCTTTTATTTTTCAATATTACTTTAAAGAATTGATACCGCACCTTTCTAGGTTCCGGCACTGATGGGTGAATATGGCATGATAAAATGATACCGAATCATCATTCCTGATATGCTCTGCAGGACTTCTTTTTGATACCAAATACAAAAAACTTCCGGAAGCCAGCCACAAAAAAATTGATACCATAAAACATTAGGGAAAAAAGAACAAGGACAAAATGCTGTATTATATATAATATAATATGATTAATACACTTCACTTCCCGAAACACTGAAAAAGCAACACGAAAATCTTATTTTCCCTAAAGTTTGTTGTGCTGTTTCTTTCTATATCTGGATACAGAAAAACGGCTGCACCATAAAAAGAATGATACCGACACCTATGGGAACTACCGTCCATTAGCAAAAGGATTTCATCTAATTGATACCTTTTTTGCCAGCACTGAAGAGAAACCGAAAAGGAATTTGTACCGCACGCTTTCAGGTTCTGCCGGACATGGACGAAGAAAGAACAAAATTATGATACCCAAAAATCATTTTTACTTATTCATTGAGGAATAGCTTCAACATCATAACCATTATTCTCTGTTTTCACAATCTTATATTTCCCTTCTTTTATACCTAAATTCCAATTATTCAATAAATCCATTATATATTGAAATAAATCCTCGGATATTCTTATTTCTACTCCTGATTTTAAATCACATATAAGTAAACCTTTCTTAATAGAAAGATGGCTTTTTACCCTTTCAAGTGCCTTAATATAAATAACTTGATTGTATGCTCTATCCTCAACAAAGCCTGTTTTATAATTATATGGAGCTATAGCATCATCCGACATAGGTCGTTTTGTCTGTAGGAATGTTGAGTCTGTTATAGATTCTCGTACTTTTGTTGCTTCTTCCCATGCTTTTTTATGCTCAATCTGTATTCTTTTGTTGATAGAATCTTGTTCACTTCCTATATAAACAAGTTCTTCTTCATTATTTTGCTGATTAACAACTATTCCTTTTTGACTACTACATTGAAAAAAAACAGTAGAAAAAAAACAATAGAAAAACATATATATCTTCATGATTGATATTCCATTATAAACGGATAGAGTGAAAAATCATCACCCTACCCGTAAATTCGTTCTATTTAGCTATTTGATATGTTATAATTCCCAATTGACTTTTATTTCTTAAAGAATAAATATAAACTTGCGAATCAGGTACAACGACATTCGTTACAATATAATTATAGCTACATCCAGTATCAGATATACCATGTTGCCCACAAGCATCACAGACATAATAGCGTCTTACTTTATTAGACACATAGAATGTTCCTGATATTTCTCCACCGAAATTCATAACAAAATGCTCTCCAACATATGTACCAATAGGCGCTGCATCCACAACATTCTTAACAGCATCCCAACGAGCATTATGAGTACTCATTGCAGACAAATCTACTGGACTTGACCGTGTAAATGCCATATGGTCTAAATTGGGCTCAATATCATAGTAATTATTCCCCAATTGTACAATTTCAAAAAGCCCATCTTCAACCCATCCATTCCATTTTGATATAAGGTTTGTAATGTACAAATAAAGGTCTTCAGCCATATTCAGTTCAAATCCAGAGTTTACATTAATAGTCAAACGTCCATCCACTACGGATAAATTCTTTTGGACTCTTTCTAAAGCAGTAATATAAACTTTAATATTATATGCTTTATCTCCTACTAGCCCTGTTTTATAATCAAAAGGAGCTATTGCATTATCCGACATTGGTTCCTTTGTTTGAAGAAAATCAGAAGCAGAAAAAACTAATTTATCAGCTTCTTCTCTTGCTTGTCTATTCTCCGTAACAATGGTAAAATCATTTGTGGTTACAGCCACCAATTCATCTTTCATTTTGTCCGTTTGATTTTCCAAAACTTCATTGTTGTTATCACATTGATACAAAAAGAATGGTAAACTAATAATCAGACAATAGACTAAAATTTTTTTCATAAGCCTAAGTTTAAAAATTTAACAATCAATTTTATTATCACCCTCAAATATACAATTCACATTGTATATTAAAAAACTTTTTTTGAAATAAATTCCCCTTTTATGTTTATAAACATGAATAATGATATATATTTGTAATATACAATCTAAATTATATTAATATGGGAAAAACTTATCATTCATTAAAAGACTTTGAGTTATCTTATGGGAAAAATGCTATTGAGAGAGCAAATGATTTCCAGCAGTACATCGAGCAATTAAATGATTTCGGATGCAAAAGCTATTGGATAACTTCACATACAGGTATCGGTTCAACAATGGCAATTGAAGGCTTCAATGAACCTGTTATTGCATTTATTTCTAATGATTATTTAGGTATGTCGCAAAGAGAAGAAACTAAACAAGCAGGTATAGATGCTATTAAAAAATATGGAACAGGTGCTTGCGCTGCACAAGTAATAGGCGGTTATCTCGACATACACCAACAGCTAGAGCAAGAAATAGCTTCTTTTGTAGGACAAGAAGAAGCTATTTTATTTTCTTCCGGATTTGGAGCAAATGCCGGAATACTAAGAGCCTTATTAGGTCAAAATGATATTGCATTGATAGACCCTTATATCCACACAAGCGCAATGGCTGGATTAAAAGGAACAAATATAAAACGAATTGGGCATAATGACCTAGAATATTTGGAGAAGGCACTAAAAGAAGTCAAAGGGCAATATCAAACTAAACTTGTAATAATAGATGGTGTATATTCCCAAGATGGGGATTTGTCTTTACTCCCGGAAATTATTACTCTTTGCAAGACTTATGAAGCCATGCTGATGTTAGATGATGCACATGGAATAGGAGTAATGGGAGCCAATGGCAGAGGAACAGCTGAACATTATAACTGTTTAGGTCAAATTGATATTATTACTGGCACATTCAGCAAGTCATTTGGTTGCGTAGGGGGATTTGCAGCAGCTTCAAAGAAGATAATACAATACTTGAAATTTTATGCGGACAGTAATGTGTTTTCAGCAGCCCCTACCCCACAAGTCACAGCATCCATATTAAAAGCTTTAGAGATTATAAAAAAAGAGCCACAAATAAGAACCAAACTTTGGGAAAATACAAATTATCTTAGAAAACGGTTGAAAGAAGAAGGGTTCGACATAGGAAAATCTGTTTCCCCTATTTTTCCTATTATGATAAGAGATAATAAAAAGGTTTACGAAATTGCTAAAATGTTGCAAGAAAAAGGTATCTTTACAATTGGAATTGTATATCCAGCTGTAAGAACCAAAGAAGCAAGATTAAGGGTCAGCGTTCTTGCCACGCATAAACGTGAACAATTAGAATCTTTAGTCAATACTCTTAATGATATAAATAAGAACATAAAAATAAAATAATAATGAAAGAAAGGAGAAAGAGAAGAAGTACCAAAGACATAGAGGAAAGCATTATTAATGCGGCAACCCGTTTAATTGAAATTGAAGGATTTTCTAATCTAACAGTTACAGGTATTATGCGACAAGCTGAAATTGAGCCTGTACAATTCTATAACAGATATGATGATTTGAATAAGTTCATTGACGAGTATGTAAAAAAATACGACTATTGGTTTAGCGATATTGTAAAATCACAAAAACAATATAGTAACGATAAAGCACTATATATGAACATTCTTGTAGGCTTATTTCAATCTTTATCAGAGAATAAAATCATGCAAGAACTTCTAAAATGGGAACTAGCTAATAACAATGAAACTAGTCAACGTACCGCTCAACTACGGGAATTGCATACGTTACCTTTATGCCAAAAATTCTCAAACATATTCTCCAATACAGATATTGATATTGTGACTATATCTGCACTAATAATAGGGGGAATATATTATCTTATTTTGCATGATAAACTTTCAACTTTCAGTGGAATAGATTTAAAAAAAGAATCTGACAGGCAAAAAGTTATTAAGGCTATAAGTAAACTATCAGAAATGTTATTTACACCTATACCTTCTTCTATAACAAAAGAAGACATTGATATTATAATCAAAATGAAAAAAGATAATATTCCTGTAGAAAAAATAGCATATTATACAGGAATACCCCAAAATATTATTGTTTCTATCTAAAAAAATTCCGTCCAATAGAAAAATTCTATTGGACGGTCTAGCCTAACCAAAATCTTTTGTTTCACAAAACGACCCTTTTTCTGTACTAAAGAAAACGGTTCTTTTTTTGCTTAATCAAAGAACTTATGTCGTTACGGTGTTTAGTTAACCAATCTTCCAATATAAACGAAACTAAAGATGAAATAGGTATTTTGGCTTTAGCTTTGAGCAAGCCAAACACCTCTTTTACATCTGTATCAACATATAGAACTTCCTTGCAATTATAATTTTTTCCTTTAATGTACTCTAATAAGTCCATCAAATCCATATCACTAGAGCCATTAAAATTAAAAACTTCCGAAGAAGTTGTTTCCATTTCTACATGAGGTGGTTCTTTCTCCTCTTCAACTTCACATTTAGCTTCTTGAATAGGAGTTTCATTTATACTACTCCCATGCGATTCTTCACCTCTTATCATTTTAGCTATTTCCAGAACACTAGAAATACCTTCATTTTGCTTTTTCCTTAATTTATCAGCCATGCGCAAATATATACAATAAATGAATAATATTATAACAAATATCTATAAAAAGAATATTTTATTTTATTGCTCCTTCTTGAATGATATAATCATAAGCATTCTTCACCTTATCAATACACTCATTACTAATTGCTAATGTATTTATACGTTCCATCGCAACAGAAGCTGGTATTTCATCTGTAACAAAACCAACTTGCTTAAGAATATCAACTACCTGTTCTTTCGTCTCATATCTTACCGCAGTTCTCATATTGTTAGGCAAAAAGAATATTTTAGCTTTTACATTTAAATACTGTAACACTTGGATAAAAAAGCCTGTACTATCCATTGTAAATTTATCGTATTTAAATGGGCATATTATTATATCCGCAGCTTTAAGAATAGTTCCCAAAGCATCATCATCAATCTTACCGGGCAAATCTATTAATAGATTTCCTTGCTCAACCTTAGTAAAATCACTAATAATTTTAGCAACATTAGATATATCGGTTTGTATAACCTCATATTTAGGTTCATTATCATAGGTTGCAATATCTTCTTTTCTTCTATCCGATAATGAACGCTGAAAATCTAAATCCAATACTAGAACTTCTTTTCCTTTTTCTACTAAATAGTTGGCAAATTGTATGCAATTAGTCGTTTTACCACAACCGCCTTTCTGATTTCCAAATAATATTATCATATCTTATTCTATTTATTAATTAATTTTGTTGCTGTCCTCTTTTCTTTTTCCTGTTAGGAGATTTATCTTGCTGTACATTTATATGCTGGCTAAGAATATCACAAATAGCATCAATCAAATTAAATCCCCTTGCCAGTTCTGAATCTTGTTCAACATTTATTCTTTCCATCTTATCAAGAGTAACTAGAGTAATCCTATCTTTACTATAGCCATCTTTTATAATATTGATTCCTAAATCATCAGTACTTATGATTACTTTATTCTTTTTATCTATTAGATAAACTAAATTATCATCTTCAACAAAAAGAATTCCTTTTTCTCTTAATGTAGAATGTAAATCTGAACTATGAGCCAAATAACTATTTATCATATCAGAATAGACAGTATTTTTTTTATCCATATGCTCTTGAATCAAAATATCATCTTTTTTCACATGATAAATTCTACTTAACAACTCGGCTTCTTTAACTGTAGCAACATTAAATTTATTTGCTTCATACACTCTGCTATTATATCTAAATTCTTTCAGCAGTTTTTTATCAAGAACCAATAAAGCCTTATCATCACCATTTATAAATATTGTGCCATTCATTGAAAACCTATAACCGTAATCTAACATTGATTTCTTGAAACTATCCATTGTATATTTTGTTCCATCTTTCAAAAGAAGATTAATTATACTATTACAGTGTTCTACTTTTGCTTGTTTATTAGGCTCTACTAAAAGTTCCTTCAAATCCATAACTTCCCCACCTTTCAAAACTCTCTTATTTCTATAATCAATTAATGTATATCCATAAGGTTTAGTATGTCCTTTTCCTGTATGAAAGACTAAATTTATACCAAACTTATCTTTCATCAAAGTTTGAAGTTCTGTATAGGAAAGTCCTTGCTTATATTTAAATAAAAGAGCTGTTATCTGTTTTCTTCTTTCTTCATCAGGTGTATATTGTTTAGCTTTATCTTTTATCTGTTCTAATTGAATTGAAGCGTGCTTTTCACCACCCTTATACAAAATTAATAATCCATCCTTTTCTCTTAATTTCCATCCTGATTGTTCAAGTAACAACTTATACTGCTGCACTGTAGAAAAAGAAAACTCCATGTATTTTGAAATATCATCTTTAGCCTTCAAAGCTAAATCAACATTCATTATTTGATTTATGACTTTCTGTGAGCGCACAGCTTCCATATTATCTTTCACCTTCTGTCCGTTCTTCTGTACTCGTGTAGAAACAATATGTACATGATTATTTTCTGTATCAGAATGAAAATATATCATATAAGGATTATTTCCATAACCCATTTTATTTATATATTGCAAAGCTACATTTTTCAAATCTTCTGCCGAATATTCACGCCCCTTACATGAAATCACTGCATGAAATTGTTTTGCCTTGACCGCTGGATTAGTCCTACAGACAGATTCCATATAAGCTATATAATCCGACTTCTTCAAATTATCTGGATTCATAGCAAAATTTTCTGCAACAAGAAGTTCACTCTTGCCTTCCTCATTCTTTCGCTCATTATAATCAATACCAGCGAAAGAAGTTGCCGCTTTTAAAACTACTACTACCATATTTATAACTTCACACCGCAAATATACAAACAAATATTCAATAAAAGAATATTTCAATATAATTTATTCATATAATAAATATTATACATTCATATATTATTTATATATATAATATTTTTCCCTAAAGTTTTTTGGTATCATAATAATGTTCTCTTATCGTCCATGTCCGGGAGAACCGGGAAAAGTACGGTATCAAATTCCTTTCCGGCTTTTCTCCAGTACTGGCAGAAAAGGTATCAATTAGATGCAATCCTTTTGCTGATGGGCGATAGTTCCTGAATGGTGTCGGTATCGTTTCTTTTATGATGCAGCCGTTTTCCTGTATTCAAGTATAGAGAGAAACGACACAAAGAACTTTAGGGAAAAGAAATAGTAGTGCTATCTTTATCACTAAAATTATATATATCAATATTATATATACATATATTATTTGATTGACATCAACTTACGCCAAGTAACATTCAATTTATCTTGCATAATCACATACTCTGCCATTTTCTTTTCTACCTCATTAAGAACCTCTTGATTAACTTCTTCCTTATGAATATTTACATACCTAGCCAATTGATTTATATTATTTCCTATACGTTTCATTTCCAAACAAATTTCATCCATTGAACGAATAAATTCTTTAGGGTCAATAAGACCAACTCCTTTCCTAAAGACTCTCTGCCTAAAATAATCTGACATACATTTATTAGATTTAGAAGCTTTAGTTAGTTCTTCATATTCTAAATTTGTCAGACGAACTTTCACTATTCTATCTCTTTTATTTGCTTTCATACTATGATATTAAATAATATATGCCCCCAAGTTGCGAGGGGGCTAAACTCCTGATTTATCAGGCAAGATTTGGTTTTTGTGTCCACAAAAACACATCTTGCTATTAATTTCTACAAACGCAAATATATAAATTCCTAAACACCCTGCCAAACAAAAGGGAAAAGAATACTATAAGATTATTTTTTGGTATCATAATAATGTTCTTTTTTCGTCCATGTCCGGGAGAACCGGGAAAAGTACGGTATCAAATTCCTTTCCGGCTTTTCTCCAGTACTGGCAGAAAAGGTATCAATTAGATGCAATCCTTTTGCTGATGGGCGATAGTTCCTGAATGGTTTGGTATCGTTTCTTTTATGATGCAGCCGTTTTCCTGTATTCAGATATAGAGAGAAACGACACAAAGAACTTTAGGGAAAAGAAGATTCTTCGTGTTGCTCTTTCTGGAAGTGAAGCATATTTTATATATTATATGTTTATATGTTTATATGTTTATATATTTATATGTTATACATTCATATATTATTTATATGTATAGTGTTTTATCTGTGTTCTTTTTCCCTATAGTTTTATATCAAAAGAACATAGGGACAAAAACCCAACTTTTTAAAATACGCTTTTTTTAGATAGGGACAAAAAACCAACTTTCATTCGAGTAGTTATATCATATAGAGCCTTTTTTAGTTAATATTTGTTCTTTTCCCTAAAGTTTGTGTTAAGATAATAAGAAAAGTTCCTTTTTTAGAGGTTTAGGTGATAAGAAAAGTTCCTTTTTTGTGTTTGGTATGATTATCAGGTTTTTTTTATCAGCTAGTGATGGTAGTACCCTTTAAAATGAAAAGGTAACTATTTAAAAATCAACGATTAATCACAAAAAGCTAGGGACAAAAACCCAACTTCTTAGGGACAAAAACCCAACTTCTTAGGGACAAAAACCCAACTTTTACACCATCCATAGGGACAAAAACCCAACTTTTATTCATCTTCTTTTTCTTCTCCAATCATTCCGGGGAGTATTTCTACCTCTTTTAATAATACGGATAAACAATATTCTGCTTTATTTGAAATTTTATTCCAGTTATCTCTAACATATTCGCCTAGATAAAGCATCTTAGTTACTACTGCTTTATAGTTGTTTAAGGTAATCTGTGGAATAAACTGCTGCAAATGTTCGTCCTTCATTGCAAAGTGCAAAGAACAAAAATTCGTTATCATCTTCTTTTGTCCTTTTAATAGTTCTTCTTCCTTCTTTGATAATGCAGACTTAATAACTTTGAAATTAAGTTTATAAGGCTGTGTATCGCCTGAATTACGATAAACTTCTGCCATTTCAAACCAGCAATCAGCCTGTTCAAACAAATCTTCGTAAACAGGGCGTATTACACGTCTATATAAATCTTTAAACTCGGGGTATTTATCCTCTAGTTTTAAGAATTTCCGAAATCTATCCACATAAATAGAGAAACCACCTTTTTCTTTCCACGAACTAATCAGCATATACATTCTTATTGTATATCTACTTTGCGCTCTTAAGGCTATCTCTTTTATATAGCGTGTAAAGCCTCTATCAACATTAATGAAAACTTTAGCGACCTCTCTATCCATTTCTAAAGAAAAACCTCTTGAATAAGGAGTTTTAGGTATATTTGCCTTTGTAAATAAACCAGTAATAGACCAACTTTCCTCACCTGTTATGGGGTCTTTGACATCAAACTCTACAGGAATACTGATTAATTTACGAACCATACTTTTTACTTCCTTGTATTGGTCTGGACTAACGCCCAAATCCCGATATGCAATATCTACTCTTATACGGTCTGAATATTCTTGAAATAAGGATAATTGCTCGCATGGAATAGATGTACCATATTTATCTAGATGCTGAATACTTAATTCTATGACATTCTGTAATTTCTCTATAACAGCTATTAAGATTCTAATCTGTACTGTCTTAAAATCACCAGCCATTAATGTAACCACATTAGGTTGTTTCAGCCATGTGGGATTTTCTGGGAGTTCCACAGGAAGATTTGTACGAGGATGCCCTTTTCTAATTCTAACAATCTCACCGTCTATTTCTTCTTTTTCTTCTTTCAACGCACGTTTTCGGGCTTTTATTTCTCTATTTACCATCGCTTATTATTTTGACTGATTAATACACCAAAAAAAAGTAGAATAAAGAACATAAACATAAACTTGGCTATATAAAATAGCCCTATGAGAATCATTCTAAATATAGCAATGATAACTTCTAATAGATTTCTTATTATGTTCCTCCAGTTCATTTTCTCTGTTTTATAATTCCTGTCGCCAAAGCTCCGGCTGCACTATTGTATAACCAGCACTTTGCAAATATATTCTTTTAAATTCATCAGGCAACGCTCCTTCAAGGAATAACTTTTTATGCCTTGATGCAGTTCGGCGGTCATATGGACTATTTTTAGACCAACCTCTTTTAAGGATTAGTTCCTTAAAGCATTCATCTAATGTTTTTGCTTTATCTATCATAATCTTTTCGTAAAGAAATTATAGGGTTTTTCATCCCTTTATACATTTCACAAGGATTTCCTAATAGTTCGCACATAACAAAATGTATTATCTTCCCTTCATCCAATGGTGGATTTGATTTATTTGCTAATTCTACAACTAATGTATATTGATAACTATAATTCTCAATAACAATTTCTTTTTCATTAGAAACTTCATTATAAATCTTCCTGTACTTATGCCATAAAGATGTATTAAAAAGCTCTACAGTAAGGTAACTGTTTACCTGCTCTGTTGTATAGTCTTCTGGTAAACGTTCCCCTGTAAGTCTATAAATAGCCTCTATTTTTGCTTTTTTCCCTACAAACTTTTTCTTTCCAATCATCTGACAAGAAGGGAGTTCATCCCTAGATATAAAAGGCTTCAAATCTGACATCTTACGATATACCTTATATTCAATAAACATTCTATTTATATTTTGATTATATGACATCCATTCCCTTTAACACAATTCGATAAAATTATAATCATTTATCCCAATCGTAATTATCGTAATCTATTTCTTTTCCCTTGGCATGGCATTCAGCAACATAATCAGCCCATTTTTTTCGCTTCGTCACATCGAAGGGCATCGAGCGGAACTGCTCTCTCCAGGGCAGTAAGAAAAACGAAAAGTCGTGCTTGTTTGTTACATACTGAACGGCATCTCTAATGGCGTCATACTCATATCCTTCTTCCAACAAAGGTTCGTCACCCAGTTTGGAGTATATGTTTGCCACTTCCCGAAGCATTTTTGCAAATTCCTTGTATGTGGCAAAATTCTTTTCTTTTTTATTCATGACAGGTATTTTCTTTCTGGTTTTAAATATTAATCTTGTTCGATGAAAGTGTTAGTAGTATTCAACACTCCGGCTGAATCCCGATTTTTACCATCACGCACAAAAAAACTATCGCTTAACAGCCTTTCATAATCGAATTTATTCATAAGAATAACACTCGCATTGCCATCTATATACAGTTTGCATTGCATGAATTGAGTTCCTTTTACTTCCTCAATTACGTCTATTTGCATTGTTCTTTTTTTACTCATATCTAATCTGTTTTACGCTAATTCTGTTTCAATAAACTTCATCATCTGATTGTGAAAAGAACCACTCCTTTTTTGCGCAGCCTTACAATCATCAATGGAAAGATTCGATTCCTTAATTATCCCTATTGCGATTGCTGGCATATCTCTGACTACTACAATATGCTGAACAGCAAACCAAATACCATCAATAAATTCATTATTCATATCTTCATTGTTTATTTATAATCTAGTTATACACAAATACTTTTAAACTCCGATTGAGAAATCTGTCCTTTCTCTTTGATTACTCCAAAGAAAGCAGTAGCCGGACAAACATATGCGTCTGTCGTTGTAAGACAAACTCCATCAGAAGGGAAGTATTCACAACCTATATCGTTGTCCCAATCTATATACTTTTGAGCTTCTATCGCTACTTTATCGCAATATTGCCTATATGAGGTGTACGAGCTTCCGACTTCGTTTATCAATCTCTTTATATTCATTACTGTTCATAAATACTATCAAACTATTTATCCAATTCCTTTTCTAACTTTTCCCTGTCAATCTCTGGAAACAGTTTAAGAACAAGATTTAGCGAATCGCAATAATTATTTGAATATTTTTCTCTACTCCAATCATAAATTTAATCCTTTCACATTTCTATTAATTGACTATTAATCTGTAGCTTTCTTCAATGCTTCAAAAGAAGACACGTAATCATCAACAGCTTTATTTAACGCTGTATATTTATCTTTCCACGTTACTTTTTGCCGTTGTGTTTCAATATACCTATCATTCAATTGTGCATAATTCTGAATGGCAAATCTAATAGCTTTAGCATCTGTTTTTTCACCAGATAATTTTTTTAAATTTTCCAACTCTGCACAGGCTGCATCGTCTAAGCGTAATGTAAACTCTTTTTTCATAAAAGAATGATTAATGAATTAATACTGAAAAATAACCCTAACAGTTGGCTATGAAATGGATTTAAGAAGCAATGTTTCATAATTTTGTTTGCTGTTCTTTATACTGGCAGCCAAACCAGCTTTAAAGGTTTGTTTATCTCTTTATTTTCAATACTCAAAGATAGTTATTTTCTATAAATGTCGCAAATATTAAGACAATTATTTTTGTTAAAAATAGTTTTAGGCTTATAGATTGCCGAAGTTTTATTTTTCCCTAAAGTATTGGTATCATAATAATGTTCTTTTTTCGTCCATGTCCGGGAGAACCGGGAAAAGTACGGTATCAAATTCCTTTCCGGCTTTTCTCCAGTACTGGCAGAAAAGGTATCAATTAGATGCAATCCTTTTGCTGATGGGCGATAGTTCCTGAATGGTTTGGTATCGTTTCTTTTATGATGCAGCCGTTTTCCTGTATTCAGATATAGAGAGAAACGACACAAGGAACTTTAGGGAAAAGAAGATTTTTCGTGTTGCTCTTTCTGGAAGTGGAGTATATTAATCATATATTATATGTTTATAGGTTTATATATTCATATATTATTTATATATATAGTGTTTTGTCTTTGTTCTTTTTCCCTATAGTTTTATGGTATCAATTTTTTGTGTCCGGCTTCCAGCAGCTTTTTGTATTTGGTATCAAAAAGGAGTTCTTCAGGGTGTATCAGGAACGATAATTCGGTATCATTTCATCATGCTATATACGCCCATCAGTGCCGGAACCAGAAAAAGGATGGTATCAATTTCTTTTCAGATTATAAAACAAAGACCGAGAGTTTTACCTCCCGGTCTTTATTAATAGCAATCTCTCTTTTTAATATTCATCATTTGTGATAAATATTTCTACTCTCCTATTTTTAGCACGCCCAGCTTCACTTGTATTGTCTGCAATGGGTTCGCTATATCCTTTTCCATCTTCTGTTATGTTGTTTGTTTCTATACCAGCGGTTCTAAGGTAATTCCCTACTGCTGCTGCTCTATTTTTAGAAAGTATGATATTGTATTGTTTTTCTCCTATATTGTCTGTATGCCCAATTATTTTAATCTTAGTATTGGGTATTTCAGTAATGATATTACATAGATTAGAAAGCATTTTTTGAGCTTCTTCATTTAATTCATATGAATCAAATTTGAATAAGATTTCACTTTGAGCTGTTGCTTTAAACTGTTCTTTTCCATTTTTATCCTTATAGCTGGAGATTGATAAGCCATCAATAGCTTTTAGTTTATTTCTTCTAGCTTCTATCTTTTCTTGGATAGCTTTATCTCTTTCTTCCTTAACTAATTTTGCACTTCCACCAACTATTGAAGCGGTTGAATAGTTGCTATTATTTTCTATCATGTCTTTTTCTTTGTCGCTTAGTTCAGCGTTACTGAAAGTTATCATATGCGTTGAAGTACATGCGGTAAAAAATGTAATAACGAAGGCTGCTAGTATAATTATTTTCTTTTTCATGATTATCTTATTGCTATAATAGGTCTGATTTTAAATGAATTTCTTTTGCTTGTACTGGTTGCTCTCCCTTTTGTTAATGAAGAAATTAGTGCAAATACTTTAGGAGTATCTTTTCCTGCTCCATCTTCTGTAGAACTCCAGTACCAACCATCAAAGTGCGTTCCTCCAATGATTGAGAAAGAAGAATATACCTTTTCAAGATTATTAGAGATTGCTTTGTTTTGTGCGATAGAGCCAATAAACCAACCTGTAACACCTTTTGGCGCATATTCTATAGCTTTTTGAGTTGCTGGATAAGCTAAACTATCCTTTATAGCAAAGTTCATTATTGCGGCAGTATTAGCTGCTCCATCAAAGCTGTTTTCATCTTCCGAAACATTAGCTATATCCTCGTCTGTGTCTATTAAAGGATTTTCTTCTAAATCTTCTAATGAAACGGCATAAGCGGTTTCTTTTATATTTGGATTATTCCCATCATTGCACCAAAATACAACTCCAATGGCTTCTTTTTCACTGGGTGAAAAAAGCGAGGGATGCACTATACTTCCATCACTACATAAGATACTACCCGGCTGTAATGATGTGTCTATAATATCTTCGTGTTTTGTACATGATGATATTACCCCTATAATGGATAATAGAATTATATATATTTTTTTCATACTTATTTATTTATTGGAAATTTGACACCTACTAATAATCCATTTCGGAAATGGTCACGTGTCCAAAATACAAAATCATTTTTTTGCATTACAAAGACTTGCATTCCATTCCTAAATGAATAGCTATATTCTAAACCTATATCAATGGAAGCCTGAAACCCTTTTCTGTTAGCTCCTAAATCTGCTCCAAACCGCCATCTTAAAATACTGTTTTTGCCTCGTGAGATTGTAGGTTTATATGCTGCACCTATGCCGAATGTTTTATAGCTCCAGAAGCTATCAGAGCATACCTTATTACATACCGGGCATTTATCATATGCTGTAGCTAAATCAATATATAGTTCATAAGCATTGTGATATTTACCTTCAAACTCCAGCCCTACAACTGCATTGACGGTATTTTTCCATTGCCAACCTCCTGAAATATTAAAAAACTTATCACCATCACCAGCCATTGACTTTAGGGAAATAAATGAAATCATAATAAGAAATATAATTTTCTTCATTGTGTTATTATTTAATATTGTTAGTTTCATTTTTTTCTGTGGATTCATACATGATTTTCGAAAAATCAAGACGCCCTTTGTTTATTAGAAATTTTATATCATATAAGGATTCTTCATCATTCTCTTTTTTTATATTCGATTCCAAGAACAAAAAACCATTTTTCTGTAATTGTTCCACTTGCCATATTACATTATCGAAATAGTGAAGTAGGATAAATTGGGATGTATTAGGGGAATATTTTCCTTCTGTGAACAAATAGAAGAATTCTTTAGTATATAGCCTTCCTAAATATGTGGTTAATTCATTTTTGATTCCAGTGAATTCCGAACCAACATTTAAGGTATGACACTCATTCAATCCTCTTATAAATATTTCAGTTTCCCTATCACGCTTAAGCATTTCTGACAAAATACTTATATCAGGATTACATACGGTTGCTATGATGTAAGCAAGATTACAATATTCTTTAGGATAGTGTTTGCAGTAATAGTATATGGTTGCTGCAAAAATATTTTCCGCTGTCATTTTGAAGTATAAATATTCATCCCATTTATAAGTTTCTCTATACTGCATTCCACTCTTCTCAATAGCAAGAAATATATCTTTGGATATTTCTATAGCTTTGGGAATACTATTTATTTTCTCTTTATCAATGGGGTTGTCAAAATAGAAATCCTCGTTCCAGTTAATGGAACGTAATTTATAACCAAAACTTGGGGTTATAATTGGAGTTACTTCTTTTTTCTCATTGAGAATATTCATATGTTTTATTTTTAATTATTAAAACCAGAATTTATATATAGCAATTAAAATTAAAAAACCGAGAAGGAGTATCTGTGTTAATAAAATACCTCGCTTTAAAATGTAATATTCTTCTCGATTCTTGGATTCTTCTTTTAATGTTTTTATTAGTTCTTCTATAGACATCTCAAGTTGGCTGCCTTTTTCCATAGCATTTTCTATGCGCTTCGTATAGGCTTCGACACGTTTCAATTCTTGATATACCAGTTCTACCGCAAGCTGCGGGTTTACTTTCGGCGTGGTGTCTTTCCTTTTCCGTGGGCTGTACTGTCCCTGCTTAACGGGGGAAGCGGCTACCTCTGGGCGTGAGTTTGTTTCCATATTAATTCCTGTTTTTATTTATTCGGTAAAAGCATCTGCATGAAGAATGTCTGCATAATCAATTCTTAATGTTATAGTACGTCCTGAAATCTGTTTTTCAGATATTTCTATGGTAAGAACTTTTTCGTCTGGGAAAGTAAATTTTTCAAAGACAAAAATATTTCGATAGTTCTTCTTGAAAACAAGATTCTTATTAACTTGCATCAATGGAAGTATTTCTATAGATTGAAAATTAGTAGCCTTTGTTTGTTTTTTATCTTCTATTTTGAAGCGTATTTGGTCTATATCATATCGTATTTTTGTCTTATTAATCATAGAAATATCAATAAAGAAATACTTATCTAATGTGTAGATATTGTTTAGTACAATTTTCATTAGGTTACTTTTACTGGAAACATCATAGAATTTATTTTTTGAAATAAACATTCTATGTGCGTAATCATACATTTGTGCTTTGGTTAAATTCACTTCTGGATTCATATAGCTACGTAAATCAGCATAAGGGATATTAAAGCGAGTGTATGCTTTTGCTAAATCGCTACTATATACTAGCATATATTGTACGAAAAATCTTTCTGTAACAATGGTGATAACTCCACTAGCTCCTTCTTTTGTGGGCTTTATTCTAAGAGAGTTACCAGTAGGAATATCGCCAACAATATCATTGACTGATATATCAACATATTTTATATCTTCCATAGCTATAAAATGCGTTGAAACATCTTTGTTGACGTATATAACCTTTAGTTCTTCTGGGTTTTCACCTGCAAGCTCGATGTTTTCTCCAATAGGGGTGTTCTGTGCATTTCCTGTAATAACAGAAACCATTGTGCATAATGCAATAAAAATCTTTCTCATATTATTGTTCTTTATCTTTGTTGTTTACTAAAAAAACTTGTGTGTTATATTTTAATTTGGCTTTGTTTTTTTTGATGTTTTTGGAAAGAGCTTGGGTTGTACTACGGTAAGCATCTTGTAAAGCACCTAAAGCGAATTGTTCTACTCCTTCTGATTGGCTGTTCATTTGTATAGTTTGGCTTCCTATTTGCGCTCCAACATCTTTACTCAAATCTCTAAAAGCTGATGAAGGAACAAAGAAACCTTCTTGTCCGTCATTATCATATACGGATAAATCTACTTTCATTTGTTTGCCATCAACCATTATAGAGGAAATATTAATGTGTACTCTTTGGGCTTTAAAGCCAGATACATTCCCATATAGGTAAGTGCCTTTAGTTAAAAGAGCGTCATTAATCATTATATCATCTAGAAGCCGTATGCGTACTCGGCTACCATCTGTTACTTTTAAAGTTTCATCTAATATAGCTGTGATTAGCGAAGTTTTTTGTTCTTTCCCTACAGTATTAAAATATACTTCTGCGGGATTTTTCGCTTTTACAACTTCTATAGCCTTTTCTTTTGGCTTTTCATCCTGTTTTTTTTGAGGTGTTCTAGGACGTGGATTTTGCAATGAATCTATATAAGCCATTTGCATTTTAAAAAGCTCCATTTCTTCTTGCATCTTGGATTTTTCAGGAGCTTTTCTAGTTTCTATTTGGCTTGATTCATCTATAGTAGGAAATCCTTTTATTTGTTGTTCCAATTCCTTTTCTCGGATTCTAGAAGCTTGATTTAAACTGTCAATTTGCCTTATTTCATCATTGGAGTAAAGAGAACCAGAACTTTCAATTTCGCTAACCTCTTCTTCTTTATCTATGGTTTGTATTGATGAATAATCAGAAGATTTATTGAAAGCTCCTTTGAGTGATTCAAATTTACTTTTTATCTCTCTTTTTTCTAAATTAGCATCAGGAATATCAAGATTTAATTCTTCCGTTTCTACTAATGTAGTTTCTTCTGCTGGGGCAGAGTTTATCATATCCTTAACTAGCCATCCTATCCCTAAAATAAAAGGTAGGATGAGTATCGGAATGATGTACTTAGGCTTTTTAATATCAATCTGTTTCATACGCTATTTATTTAATTTATTGTATAAATCTTTTATTCGTACAGTGTCTTCTGGAGTTAATTTCCCATTTTTTCTTAGCTCATTAATTTCATTTTGCATTTTAATCACTTCTAACAAGTCGTGAACTCCTACTTGTTTTTTTTGTAGGTTACTATCAATGTTAATTTGTACTTTGCTTTTTTCTTCGTTGAAAACTTGCATTGGCTTTCTTTCTGGACGCATTACTAATGATAGAATTGTGACGAAAGAAAGGAATGAAATCGTAATTCCAAACATGGCTTTACGATGTATGTCAGCCCACGCTAATAAGCGTTCACAAGCGTTATTAACTCCGAACTTTTGAAATATTTTAGTAAGAAGAATAACTGTAGCTTGCTCGGCTTTAGTCTTGATACTTTCTTTTCTATCATTCTTTTTATGTTTAAACAGTTTCATTAGAAATTCTTTTTTACTTTATAATCTAGGTCTTTGTTGAGTATCGTTTTCCAATCTGTGATAATAAGTCCATGAGGATTATTTTCAGTGCGTGGAATTTGTCTTAATTTCCCTGTAGTTACAAGTTGCCTTTTTAGAATAGAAGTTTCTCGCTCTATACGTTGGATGCCATAGTACTCAAAAGATAGGTTGTTCATGTCCATCTTGATACTATCTGTCATAATTGTTACTGTTGCAGAACTCGCTAATATGGTGTTGAAATATCCTTTTTCTTTTAAATTATTATATTGTTTTAATCCGCTATCATCAATTAGATACATGGCTTTTTCCATGTTGTATTTTATAAATTCATCGTCTGGTGGTAATGTGAAAAATAAAGTGTGGAATAGATTTATGTGGCTTTTACATTCGACTTCCAAGTTGACTTCTGTACCAGTTTGTTTCACTAGTACAGGGACATCATTATCCAAAACATATATTTTTTTTCTTTCAGCTTTCACTAAAGAGAAACAAAAGGCTAGTACCATACCTGAAATAACTATACTAGTTGCGAAACAGCCAATGGATAAAATTCCGGCTAATTTGATTTTATTTTCTAAGTTTTTAATAATCATGATTATGTGAATTTAAAATTTAATGAATCTTTTTACATAGCTGCACTGGCTCCACCTGTAGCCGGAGCTGCTACAGCTTTGGTTGCGATGGCTGCTCCTCCAACCATGCCTCCTACTGCTTGCCCTACTCCAGTTGTACTTACAATCCATGTAGAAACAAAAGGTATTGTAAGCATGGCAAATGCTCCAAGTAATGCTGTAAGAAGGAAGCTATTGACACCTCCAGAGGTCATTCCGACATACATGACAAATGCAGCTTCATTTCTAAGCGCATATTCTAAAATTTCAATTTCTCTTTCTATCCCATATTGCATTACTACTAAAGAAATTGATAATACTATATATGCAATACATGAATATAAACTAACACTGACAAAACGAGCTATCCATTGTATATAAGCATCCCGAAATGCAGGTAAAACAGAGAATGCAAAAGCTAGTGGACCAAGAATAACTAATATTCCTGTGAATATGATTTGTAGGAAAAAGACAAAATAGGTACATACTTGCCAAAAAGTAACGACAATAAATTCAATGATATTAAACATTATCATTTTAACCTTAGCGACTACATATACATATAATCCAGCTATCTTGTCTCCAATAGCTGAAAAGTCTATACTAAAATCATACCATTTCTTATCCTTAACTTCATTTTCGGCTCTTTCAACTTCTAATGAAGTATGTAATAACTCTACTGCTACGCTATCAATGAGTGCATATCTATTACGAGAAAGTAATTCTACTTCTTCTATCTGGTTCGTAAACATAGCCTTGCTTTGTGCTGTTAATAATTCTCCGGGATAACTGATTAGATTAATAAAGGGAATCCAGAACATAAGAACCAATCCCAGTGCGAATGGACGCAATAACGGGATAATCTCTAATTTTTTATCTCCACTCATCATTTTGAAGCTTTCTACTCCAAAATATAATAACATAAAGATTGCTGCCAATGCTTGTGCATCCGCAATAAATTCTCCGAATAGAACAGTTGTTTTATCTCTTAGTCCATCAAATAATTCAAATAAGAATTTATCTATTAACTCATTCATGGCTCATTATTGTTTTATTTATATTATTCAATCTTGTTATTAATGAAAGAACTTCTATTAGTTCTTTATCAAAATCTAAATAGGCTTCTCTCTTTTTAGAGTTACTCATATGTGAATCATGGATTATATCTATGTTCTTTTTTATTCTAGTAACTTCATCAGTTATAACTTCAATGTGTTTTTTATTACCGCCATTAGAAGAATATTCGACAAGTTTTTTATTTATATCATTAAGAATATCATTTCTGCGATTTTTAGTTAAAGTATATTGATAATCAATTTCTTTATCTCCAAATTTGAAGAGCTCCTGTCTATATATGGTATCGACATTATACCCTTCTTTTTCTGTTTCTGATTTATTGTACTCTACGGCTGCCATCATGGGAATTTCTTGTAACTGGAAATTACGTCTATCTTCCTTCCCGTATTTGTCGTGTAACCCTAAGCCCGGCAAAGGAATTTTAATACCCAAAACCTTTTTATACCATATCCAGTAATGATACCATTCTGGTTGTAGTCGTACTCTATCCATAAATTCCATATTATTAAGTACGCTCCATTTTCCTTTATCCTTTACAGGCATTTGGGAATAGACATTAGAAGTACCAATAATCAACATTAGGGAAAAAAATAAAAGCACTCTTTTCATATTATCTTTTAGGTTTTACTTTATAATTCTGTAATAAATCATCAACTAATTTTGAACGATTATCTTTGTATTTAAACACTCCCGGAGCTAATGTTTGTAATACTCCATTTCTTTTTGCTGTTTTCATCTGTCGGCATACAGCGTATGCTATACCTCTCATATTTCTTAGTTCATTAATAACATACTTAAGCAAGTCTATTCTTTGCTTATTGTCCATAAGGTTTACATCTGTCCCGACAATAGCGACCTGATAAATGTATTGTGTCAAATCCGCAGTGCGATTAACTAATTCTAGCTCTGTTTTTGCTGACACCAATAATAAAGCCGGGTCACCTACAGCAAGTTCAACCATTTGTTTTTGATATTTACCAATATCTGCTGCAATATCAGTACAGTAGATAATATCTTTTCCTGTTTTTATGATGGCTTCTACAGATTTTAGGCTATTATAAAATTTGCTTTGGAAAAATTCAATCTGAACCATTTTTTCACTGATTTGCTTTTGTATAAGGCTTATTTGAGCTTCATTCTCTTTCACTTTAGAGAAAGAAGTATGTTGCACCTTATGATTAGCTATAAGTGTTTCCATACAGGTTATATCCAAGACTGCCTTTTGTGAATATGCAACTTGGGTTAAAGTAGATGTTACCACTAAAATAAATAGGATTTTCTTCATGATATTATCTTTAACGGTTTGTAATCCTTTTGTATTTATCTAGGATATACTTATATAATGGTTGTTCCCCTATGATGTTAAGTATATCTTTTAGGCTTCCTTCATCGGAGTGATACCCTAGTACCTTATTGACTTGTAAAACCCAATCCGTATTTTTTAATTTGGAAGATTTTAGGTCTATTATAAAATTATCCAATCCTGTTTGGAAACTATCATAAATGATATGATAATATCCAACAGCATCTTTTTCAATTCGTTCTGTAGTAAATGTGAAATATTCGTGCAGAGAAACCTCTACTCCAAATACATTTCCATAGTTTCCTCTTTTTATAAATACTTCATTAAACCGATTACGGTTTTCTTTATTGGGAAGTTGATTTATGGTAAATATTTGCTTTTGATTTACTTCCGTTAGGGATAAAAGATTTGCTATTTCTTGATATTTGTCTATAAATTTACTTTGGTCTAATAGGCATATAATATCGGAGTTGCTGATTATAGAGTTTTTGACTACAGGATTACTAATTATGTCTTCCAGTTCTTGAGTAACAACCATTGCCATACCCCAAAATTTACGAACCGTTTTATACAAATAGAGTATATAGCCAGCCATCATAGGGCTAGCTATGGCTTTCCATGCTTCTTCAATTATTAATGCCTTTCTGTTCTTTTTTAATCTCATTTTTTGAATAAAAACGTCCATAATAATTAGGGTTACTATTGGAAATAATTCAGGGTCATCTTTAATTGCATCAATTTCAAAAACTATAAAAGGTTCTTCAAAAAGGGAAGTATCAAAATCCTCATTAAGAGTTTTTTCTAACTGTCCTCCTTTATAGAATTTTTTTAATAGAAACTTATAGTTAGTAATATCAAAATCAATTTTGTTCTCTTTACAAATGATAGGTATAATGCGTAGGGAAAATTCGTAGAATGAGTTAAAAGATAAGCTTTCAACTTTTATTTCTTTCAATATATCTTCTTTCTTCTGGATTCGTCTTTCTATTATAGAAAGTAATCTAGTTTCAGGATTATCAAGCTCTTGGCGTGTAAAGCCTTTTTCGATGAGAATGTTTTGTATCGCTTTTTCTGCGTTGGTTTTTTCTCCGCCTTCTCCTTTTTCTACTAGTTGCTGTAATTTCTCTATTTTTTCGGAAAGTATCTTGCGTTCTTCTTTTTCCCTTTCGTTTTCAAATTCTTCTTCATTGACTTGAAATTCAAGTAGTAAATTTTCACGTATGGCTTCTTTTTCCGCATCTGAATAACCTTTAAAAGGATGAAAGTAGAAAGAATAATATTTTTCTATGGTAATATCCATAATTTCTTCTTCTTGCTTTTTGACCTCACCATTTGCACCTTTCCATATCAGGAAAATTAATGATTTAAGAAAGTTTTTCTTTTCTACATTATACTCTTCTTCAGTAATTCGGAAAGGATTCATAGATATAGGCTTGCTTTCAGAATAAGTAATGTATTTGCCATGATAGTATTCGCACATTCCTGAATAACTATGCCCTGTATCTACCAATACAATATCAGTGTTATCTAAAACCCATTGTCTTACTTTGGAGTTGACATAGAAAGACTTACCAGAACCACTTGGACCTAAAACAAAGAAGTTGGAGTTATTTGTATATTTTTTCTCACCTTCTTTCCCGGACATATCTATTCCAACAGGCAATCCTTGTCTGTCAGTAAAATAAGTAAGAAAAGGGCTGTTTTCTGTTACTTGTAATTTTTCCTTGAATAAAAGACAAATTGCAGCATCGGAAGTTGTTAGAAATTTGTCATAACTGTTTAGGTTGATTGCGTTTCCTGGCAGTGCACATTCGAATAATTCTAATTGGTTGAAGCATTGTTTATTAATAATAATGCCACAATCAAAAAGAGATGTTTCAACATAGTTGATAGCCTTACTAATATCATCAAGACCAGCAAGAATGATATTATAATGTGCATATACAAGCATTTGCCCTTCTCTGGCAATATCCGACTGCACTCGTTCTATGTCTTCTACACATAAATCATTTGCAGGGTCAGGCATTCCTTTATGTTTTTTCTTTTTGCCTTCTAATTTGTTTGCTTCGTTTCGTTGGTCTGGAATATTTATTACTTGATTATAGATAATTGTGTCTATACTTGGTGTATCATGCAAAAAAGAGAGTAAGTCAACAGGAAACCTTAGCCCAATATTGACCTCTTTATATGGTTTTATAACAGAAGGGAAATTAACTTCGTCAATATCTACAAGAGAAATGCACTGTACGTTTTTTTCTCCAATTATAAGATTTTCTTCTCTCGCTTTGATGTTTTTTAGGCTTACTGTTTGCTGATTGAAATTGATAGATAGAAATCTTTTTATATATATTTCTATTTCATTTTCATTTAATAGTTTAGCTCTTATTCCTCTGTTGGCGAATAGTCCTAATACTTTTGTGATGTTTCTAATAAAAGTATCAAACCTTCGAGGGTCAAAAGAAAAGAATTTAGACCTTTCTACTTCTCCTGTAATAACAAGATAAGTAGAAATATCAGTATATATTCGTCCCTTAAAATGTTCAAAATAACGATTGGATAAATAGTCGTTCTTCCTATTCTGGGGTGGTAAAAATGATTTTTTACATAGAATATCCTGTTTTTGTATTGTATATCCAGTTCCTAATACTTTGAGGATATTAGTAAATAAGTGGTGAAAATCATAGTAAGCATCCATATCTGCTGAATACTGTATTATAGGATTTTCACATTTAATGATAACAGAATAGTCGCCCCTTCGGTTATAGAATATAGGAGTATTGTCTATTGTTTCAATACCAATATAAGGAGCTTCAAATTCACTTTTCTTTTTCATAAGCTTTATTTTTTTCTATCTCTTACAAAAGTGCGTGATACTATATATATGCCTTTTCGTTTATCTTTCCTGTGAAGCCCTTTTTTTTGTAATTGCGATGTTATTCCTAACCCTCCAAACATAACTATTACAAGAGTTATACCTCCCCACATAAAAGAAGCCAGAGTAGAAACAATAGCACATAAAAGTAAAGCACTAATAATACAAGCTCCACCGATATATATGAACTTGCCTTTAAATCCTTTGAAAATAAGGGGCTTTTGCAGCCCCTTATACACATTGTAACTTGGATACTCTTTCGACATATTAGATTCCGAAGAATGCTTTTACGACAACACCTGATACAACCAGAAAGATACATGACCCCATCCAGCCCATAACAGCCTTTTGTACATCTTGGTCACCAGAGTTCCATTTTAAATAAACTCGCACTGCTCCAACTAATCCTACTAGACCTCCTAGTATCATCATCATGTTTCCTAGGGGGTCCATGTAGGTTGCAAGTTCAGAACTGGCTGCATCAATTCCGGCAGCACCTTGTGCAAAAGTGTTAGTTACTACCATTGTGCTAATGGCTAAAGCGAATGCTCTTTGAGCAATTTTTGAAAAAAACTTTTTCATTTGAATAAAATTTGGTTGTTTATTTATTAAAATTTACGTGTGAAAACATACTTTTCCCTTTAGCAAGAAGTTGTTCCATTGGAATACCTTGTGTTTCAACATCCATTTCAATAGATTCATTTACAGATACATAATTTTGTTCAGATTCTTTTTTTTCATCCTCTTTTTCGTATGAGCCTGTTTCAAAATCTTCATCTACAACTTTGTGAGGTATTTCTTCTTCCTCTCCTATTGAAATAATTTCTTCTTCTTCACCTGTATTGGTTTTGCTTTGCTTTAGGAAAGCATCATACAGAATGTTTGCAGCATAGTAAACTACATAAATGGCAAATACAGCCATGATAAATTGTGAATAACTCATATTCTTAAATTTAAAAGTTTCATTAATCGACCCTTTTTCTGTACTTTTGATTTATAATAGTACTAGAGGTAATAACAGGGGAAAAAACCCTAGTTTAAAATAGTTTCGCGAATAGTTGAGTTAATGAAACTTGGATTTAAATAAAATGGAGATAATAGGCTACGCTCGTGTTTCAACGAGGGAACAGAATTTAGATTTGCAGCTAGATGCTTTAAAAGAAGCCGGATGCAAACTTATATTTGAGGAAAAAGTATCAGGAGTAAAAGATAGACCCGAATTAGATAAAGCCCTTGCGTATTTGCGAGAAGGTGATACTTTTGTTATCTGGAAACTAGATAGATTAGGACGTTCTTTGAAAGATTTAGTTTATATAGTTGATTGTTTGCAGAAAAGAAAAGTTGCATTCAAAAGCATTGTTGATGGTATTGATACTAATAGTGCTTTAGGAAGGTGTCAATTTGGGATTTTTGCTTCATTGGCAGAATATGAACGTGAAATAATAGTAGAACGAACTAGGGCTGGATTACAAGCTGCAAAAGAACGAGGGAAACTTACGGGACGACCTATAGGATTATCGGAAGATGCAAAGAGAAAGGCTATAGCAGCAAAACGTTTATATGAAAATCGGGATTATTCTATAGATGAAATATGCAGGATATTACACATTGGAAGTAAGGCTACTTTGTATAGGTATTTACGTTATGAAAAAGTAAGATTGATGAATAGAAGAAATAAATAGGGCGTTACCTTTCAGGTCGGGCTTTTCGCTGCAAGTCCTCGCTGTGCTGTGGGCTTTCCGCTACAATCCCTAACGCATTTTTCCCACCCACCCTTCTAAGGTATATCCAATGCTTTGCTTTTTCCACCGCTTCTACGAAGCACCTACAAAAACAAGGCATTGGATATTCGGTTTTATAGACTTCATGTTCCCTAAAGGGAATATTCCGTTTATAAAACCTAATCTCTTACCCCAAATATATAAAACTTTAGGGAAAAAGATAATACGTTAAAAATCAGTCGTTTATAAATCTTATTTAACAAAAATAATTGTCCTATTATTTGCGATATTTATAGAAAATTCGTATCTTTGAGTATTGAAAATAAAGAGATAAATAAACTTTTAAAGCTGGTCTGGCTGCCAGTATAAAGAACAGCAAACAAAATTATGAAATCTACTTTTGATAAAAATGCAGAGAAGTTTGTAAACCTTATGGTTGAGAAAATTGAAAGTTTGTCTATGAATTGGCAAAAACCTTGGTTCTCTAAAGTCAATTCTAAGCAGAACTTTTTACCGCAAAATTTAACAGGGCGTACTTATAGTGGTGGAAACGCTTTTTTACTTTATTTCTTGTGTGAAAAATATAATTATCAAACTCCTGTTTTTTTGACATTCAATCAAGCACGAAACGAAGGTATTAATGTTCTAAAAGGTGCTGCTGCTTTTCCTGTTTATTATACATTATTTTGTGCTTATCATCGTCAGACAAATGAAAAAATTTCATATGATGAATATAAAAAATTATCAGAAGAAGAACAAAAAGAATACCGTTTAGCAGCTTATACAAAATATTTCCAAGTTTTTAATTTAGACCAAACAAATTTTGCGGAAAAATATCCCAATAGATGGGATATATTAAAGGCTAAATTTTCAGGAGAGGAACAGCCACAAGAAGAGAAAGAAATGTATGTAAATCCAATACTTGATGAAATGAATAAGAATCAAAATTGGGTGTGTCCTATTCAAACGGTTTCTAGTGATAGTGCGTTTTATTCAATATCAAATGATAGTATTACTTTACCTTTAAAGAGCCAATTTAAGGACGGAGAAAGTTTTTATGGTACAGAATTACATGAAATGGGACATAGTACAGGTGTTAAAAATAGACTAAATCGAAAAGGATTTTATGAAAATGATAAATTCAATTATGGACGTGAAGAACTTGTAGCAGAATTAATATCGGCTTTGTCTGGTGTATATTTGGGTATTTCTGTAACCGTCAGAGAAGAAAATGCGGCTTATTTAAAATCATGGTGCAAAGCAATAAAAGAAGAACCTAAATTTTTATTTACTGTATTGGCAGATGCTATTAAAGGTAGTAAGTTCATAGCCCAGCATCTAAATATAAGACTAGATGTGGAAGAAGTAGAAGAAGAGAAAAATACAAAGGTTGCTTAAAGATTCCTCCCTCCCAAATGGGGGGGGGAGTTCTTTTTTCAAACGCCAAAAAAGAACCAAAAAGGCTTAATCGCTTCACTTTGTTACGCTCCAATAGTTTCGCTATCAGTAAACCCCACCCACCCTTCTAAGGTATGTTTCTTTATCCCTTCTGCAATCCTTAGTAAAGTTCCACTACCTTTTAGGTAACTCCACTTTAGTAAGCATTACAGAAGCGGAAACATGCCGCAAATTAAAATACATTCTCACTTTGAGAATACATTTTAATGCGTCTTATTGTCTAACCCAATAAGAACTATAGGGAAAGAAATTGATACCATCCTTTTTCTGGTTCCGGCACTGATGGGCGTATATAGCATGATGAAATGATACCGAATTATCGTTCCTGATACACCCTGAAGAACTCCTTTTTGATACCAAATACAAAAAGCTGCTGGAAGCCGGACACAAAAAATTGATACCATAAAACTATAGGGAAAAAGAACAAAGACAAAACACTATATATATAAATAATATATGAATATATAAACCTATAAACATATAATATATGATTAATATACTCCACTTCCAGAAAGAGCAACACGAAAAATCTTCTTTTCCCTAAAGTTCCTTGTGTCGTTTCTCTCTATATCTGAATACAGGAAAACGGCTGCATCATAAAAGAAACGATACCAAACCATTCAGGAACTATCGCCCATCAGCAAAAGGATTGCATCTAATTGATACCTTTTCTGCCAGTACTGGAGAAAAGCCGGAAAGGAATTTGATACCGTACTTTTCCCGGTTCTCCCGGACATGGACGAAAAAAGAACATTATTATGATACCAATACTTTAGGGAAAAATAAAACTTCGGCAATCTATAAGCCTAAAACTATTTTTAACAAAAATAATTGTCTTAATATTTGCGACATTTATAGAAAATAACTATCTTTGAGTATTGAAAATAAAGAGATAAACAAACCTTTAAAGCTGGTTTGGCTGCCAGTATAAAGAACAGCAAACAAAATTATGAAACATTGCTTCTTAAATCCATTTCATAGCCAACTGTTAGGGTTATTTTTCAGTATTAATTCATTAATCATTCTTTTATGAAAAAAGAGTTTACATTACGCTTAGACGATGCAGCCTGTGCAGAGTTGGAAAATTTAAAAAAATTATCTGGTGAAAAAACAGATGCTAAAGCTATTAGATTTGCCATTCAGAATTATGCACAATTGAATGATAGGTATATTGAAACACAACGGCAAAAAGTAACGTGGAAAGATAAATATACAGCGTTAAATAAAGCTGTTGATGATTACGTGTCTTCTTTTGAAGCATTGAAGAAAGCTACAGATTAATAGTCAATTAATAGAAATGTGAAAGGATTAAATTTATGATTGGAGTAGAGAAAAATATTCAAATAATTATTGCGATTCGCTAAATCTTGTTCTTAAACTGTTTCCAGAGATTGACAGGGAAAAGTTAGAAAAGGAATTGGATAAATAGTTTGATAGTATTTATGAACAGTAATGAATATAAAGAGATTGATAAACGAAGTCGGAAGCTCGTACACCTCATATAGGCAATATTGCGATAAAGTAGCGATAGAAGCTCAAAAGTATATAGATTGGGACAACGATATAGGTTGTGAATACTTCCCTTCTGATGGAGTTTGTCTTACAACGACAGACGCATATGTTTGTCCGGCTACTGCTTTCTTTGGAGTAATCAAAGAGAAAGGACAGATTTCTCAATCGGAGTTTAAAAGTATTTGTGTATAACTAGATTATAAATAAACAATGAAGATATGAATAATGAATTTATTGATGGTATTTGGTTTGCTGTTCAGCATATTGTAGTAGTCAGAGATATGCCAGCAATCGCAATAGGGATAATTAAGGAATCGAATCTTTCCATTGATGATTGTAAGGCTGCGCAAAAAAGGAGTGGTTCTTTTCACAATCAGATGATGAAGTTTATTGAAACAGAATTAGCGTAAAACAGATTAGATATGAGTAAAAAAAGAACAATGCAAATAGACGTAATTGAGGAAGTAAAAGGAACTCAATTCATGCAATGCAAACTGTATATAGATGGCAATGCGAGTGTTATTCTTATGAATAAATTCGATTATGAAAGGCTGTTAAGCGATAGTTTTTTTGTGCGTGATGGTAAAAATCGGGATTCAGCCGGAGTGTTGAATACTACTAACACTTTCATCGAACAAGATTAATATTTAAAACCAGAAAGAAAATACCTGTCATGAATAAAAAAGAAAAGAATTTTGCCACATACAAGGAATTTGCAAAAATGCTTCGGGAAGTGGCAAACATATACTCCAAACTGGGTGACGAACCTTTGTTGGAAGAAGGATATGAGTATGACGCCATTAGAGATGCCGTTCAGTATGTAACAAACAAGCACGACTTTTCGTTTTTCTTACTGCCCTGGAGAGAGCAGTTCCGCTCGATGCCCTTCGATGTGACGAAGCGAAAAAAATGGGCTGATTATGTTGCTGAATGCCATGCCAAGGGAAAAGAAATAGATTACGATAATTACGATTGGGATAAATGATTATAATTTTATCGAATTGTGTTAAAGGGAATGGATGTCATATAATCAAAATATAAATAGAATGTTTATTGAATATAAGGTATATCGTAAGATGTCAGATTTGAAGCCTTTTATATCTAGGGATGAACTCCCTTCTTGTCAGATGATTGGAAAGAAAAAGTTTGTAGGGAAAAAAGCAAAAATAGAGGCTATTTATAGACTTACAGGGGAACGTTTACCAGAAGACTATACAACAGAGCAGGTAAACAGTTACCTTACTGTAGAGCTTTTTAATACATCTTTATGGCATAAGTACAGGAAGATTTATAATGAAGTTTCTAATGAAAAAGAAATTGTTATTGAGAATTATAGTTATCAATATACATTAGTTGTAGAATTAGCAAATAAATCAAATCCACCATTGGATGAAGGGAAGATAATACATTTTGTTATGTGCGAACTATTAGGAAATCCTTGTGAAATGTATAAAGGGATGAAAAACCCTATAATTTCTTTACGAAAAGATTATGATAGATAAAGCAAAAACATTAGATGAATGCTTTAAGGAACTAATCCTTAAAAGAGGTTGGTCTAAAAATAGTCCATATGACCGCCGAACTGCATCAAGGCATAAAAAGTTATTCCTTGAAGGAGCGTTGCCTGATGAATTTAAAAGAATATATTTGCAAAGTGCTGGTTATACAATAGTGCAGCCGGAGCTTTGGCGACAGGAATTATAAAACAGAGAAAATGAACTGGAGGAACATAATAAGAAATCTATTAGAAGTTATCATTGCTATATTTAGAATGATTCTCATAGGGCTATTTTATATAGCCAAGTTTATGTTTATGTTCTTTATTCTACTTTTTTTTGGTGTATTAATCAGTCAAAATAATAAGCGATGGTAAATAGAGAAATAAAAGCCCGAAAACGTGCGTTGAAAGAAGAAAAAGAAGAAATAGACGGTGAGATTGTTAGAATTAGAAAAGGGCATCCTCGTACAAATCTTCCTGTGGAACTCCCAGAAAATCCCACATGGCTGAAACAACCTAATGTGGTTACATTAATGGCTGGTGATTTTAAGACAGTACAGATTAGAATCTTAATAGCTGTTATAGAGAAATTACAGAATGTCATAGAATTAAGTATTCAGCATCTAGATAAATATGGTACATCTATTCCATGCGAGCAATTATCCTTATTTCAAGAATATTCAGACCGTATAAGAGTAGATATTGCATATCGGGATTTGGGCGTTAGTCCAGACCAATACAAGGAAGTAAAAAGTATGGTTCGTAAATTAATCAGTATTCCTGTAGAGTTTGATGTCAAAGACCCCATAACAGGTGAGGAAAGTTGGTCTATTACTGGTTTATTTACAAAGGCAAATATACCTAAAACTCCTTATTCAAGAGGTTTTTCTTTAGAAATGGATAGAGAGGTCGCTAAAGTTTTCATTAATGTTGATAGAGGCTTTACACGCTATATAAAAGAGATAGCCTTAAGAGCGCAAAGTAGATATACAATAAGAATGTATATGCTGATTAGTTCGTGGAAAGAAAAAGGTGGTTTCTCTATTTATGTGGATAGATTTCGGAAATTCTTAAAACTAGAGGATAAATACCCCGAGTTTAAAGATTTATATAGACGTGTAATACGCCCTGTTTACGAAGATTTGTTTGAACAGGCTGATTGCTGGTTTGAAATGGCAGAAGTTTATCGTAATTCAGGCGATACACAGCCTTATAAACTTAATTTCAAAGTTATTAAGTCTGCATTATCAAAGAAGGAAGAAGAACTATTAAAAGGACAAAAGAAGATGATAACGAATTTTTGTTCTTTGCACTTTGCAATGAAGGACGAACATTTGCAGCAGTTTATTCCACAGATTACCTTAAACAACTATAAAGCAGTAGTAACTAAGATGCTTTATCTAGGCGAATATGTTAGAGATAACTGGAATAAAATTTCAAATAAAGCAGAATATTGTTTATCCGTATTATTAAAAGAGGTAGAAATACTCCCCGGAATGATTGGAGAAGAAAAAGAAGATGAATAAAAGTTGGGTTTTTGTCCCTATGGATGGTGTAAAAGTTGGGTTTTTGTCCCTAAGAAGTTGGGTTTTTGTCCCTAAGAAGTTGGGTTTTTGTCCCTAGCTTTTTGTGATTAATCGTTGATTTTTAAATAGTTACCTTTTCATTTTAAAGGGTACTACCATCACTAGCTGATAAAAAAAACCTGATAATCATACCAAACACAAAAAAGGAACTTTTCTTATCACCTAAACCTCTAAAAAAGGAACTTTTCTTATTATCTTAACACAAACTTTAGGGAAAAGAACAAATATTAACTAAAAAAGGCTCTATATGATATAACTACTCGAATGAAAGTTGGTTTTTTGTCCCTATCTAAAAAAAGCGTATTTTAAAAAGTTGGGTTTTTGTCCCTATGTTCTTTTGATATAAAACTATAGGGAAAAAGAACACAGATAAAACACTATACATATAAATAATATATGAATGTATAACATATAAATATATAAACATATAAACATATAAACATATAATATATAAAATATGCTTCACTTCCAGAAAGAGCAACACGAAGAATCTTCTTTTCCCTAAAGTTCTTTGTGTCGTTTCTCTCTATATCTGAATACAGGAAAACGGCTGCATCATAAAAGAA
>ERZ506455.3-NODE-3-length-157640-cov-7.55948_pt1 | contig 157640 bp, 128 predicted proteins | sample MGYA00512563_ERZ506455 | MGnify/ENA metagenome assembly ERZ506455 | reverse complement strand
CTCCTTTTCTATCTCACCATCTATTCCATACATTTTCTTGAATTCATCAAGATCCGCCTGACTCTTAATCAGCATAACCTCTTCGATCTTACCTGTATGGATGTCCTTAAAACCGGCAACCTGCTCACCGTTACAGATGCTTGCCTTAATTACCGGCTTCTTATTTTCTTTATCATAAGTCTTTGTAACTGTCTTTTTCTTAAATAATCCCACTCTGAGCACCTTCTTTTGCTTTTGCCATCCGTATGAGTTTTTCAAAAGACTGAGCAAAGCGTACATCATCTTCCTCTGTACGCTTTCTTGGTCCCTTCATATGATTCTTATGCGAGCTGCGTCTTGCCTTCTTGTTAAGATGCCGCTCCATAAGCATCTGGTCAATATTTTCATTCGTGTACCATTTACCGGATTGGTGAATGGCATACGCTTCTTTTCCAAGTGCCATAGCAGCGACACCATAATCCTGAGATACTACGACATCCCCTTTATGACAAATGCTAATCAGCTTGTAATCTACAGCATCTGCTCCTGCACCAACTACGATCACTTCGCTATAGTCTGAATATAATACGTGATTCGTATCACACAGCAATGTGGCTGGAATACTATATTTCTCTGCTATTTCTTCTACAATACCTACTACAGGACACGCATCTGCATCTACAAATATCTGCATTTTCATAATTTCTTTTTCTGCCTTTCCAGTTCTTTTTGAATCCATGTCATAATTATATCTACAAGATAATCCTGCTGCACCTGACTCAGTTCCCTGCCCGGCTGCATTTTGTGCCACTTCCGGATACACTCTCTGCAGCATGTTGCAGTTGCATGTTGGGCAATAAATACCGGATGGCCCCTCGTAGGAGTCTGTTTGCCATCATTTGCTATAAATGCGGGAGCTTCTCTCTTTGCAATAAAGTCCTCTGCATGTTGTCTGATCGTATCAAGTCCCTTTTGGTTTATGTAATCTATGTCTTTCTGCTTCAAATGAAAGCTGCTTCGAAATTTGGAATTGTCCAGTCTCTCGAACAACTGCCTGTACCACTCGTCCTTTGTCATCAGAATTTCACTACTTCCGAATCATGCGTAAATGATGAAAATGTTGCTGTAGCATTTTTAAAATAAAATACCTCTGTGTTTCCATCGTCTGCTGAATAAATCTTCTGTAATGATGGGTAAGCATCAAGCATCGACTGTCTGGCTTCCCTTCTGTCATCTTCCACAAGTTCTCCTGCTACACGAAGCCACTCTCCATTTTTAAATGCACAGATTTCTACCTTTGGATTTGCATGAATCTGTTTTGATACCTCTTTCACCTTACCTGTCTGAATATAAAGTTTCCTCTCAAAAATGTGGGCTGTACCAAAAGGTCTGACTCTTGGCTGGTCACCTTCTACGGTTGCCAAATAATACGTTTCTGCTTCTTTTAAGAATTTTTCTACTCGTTCCATGATGTAAGCCTCCTGTTATTTATCTAATAATGTAATTTTTATTTTCAGTAAGTGTCCGATAAACAGTTACCACCTGTCACTTATCGAACACTTTGTATCCGATAATCAAAAAAGTGTTCGATAAAGTGTTCGATCATCAGTAATGTAATTCAATTGTCTCCGTTGTTCCATAGAAATCACCTGTTATCACATCTGTCTAGTATTCCTTGATAATCCTTCTTCTATTTTGCCTGTATAAATTTCTTAAAACCATCCACCTGTTCTCCATTACAAATGCTGGTTTTGATAACGGGCTTTTTGTTTTGCTTATCGTATGAATACCGAATGTGTTTCTTTTAAACAGATTCATGGTAATCTCCTTCTTTTTATAATTAGCCACTGGAAAAATACGATCAAGAAGATAAACTTCCAGGAAGATTCCTACAAGGTTATGAAGTCACAGCAGCAACCGACCATCTGTGACTGACATTTTTCAGGTAATTTCAATGGTACATTTTCAACCACTGACATCTCATCAAATGCCGATGTCTCCTGCCCTGTTCAAGTCAGGCTTTCCTGACTCTGCGGAGACAATAGTAACCATTTACCTTTGTGACGTTGTCCTGGCTGCACCAGATTTCAACGTCCATTCTTCCCTCCGGACTGTTACGGCAAGACTGTACCTGTTTAACCCACTGGCGTAATCGTACCCATTGTGAGACCATGCTTATTTGTGTAGTCATAATTTTGCTTCTGATTATATCAGTTTTAAAAAGTTGAGACTTAACTTTTTTATACTGTTGTAGTATTTATGACTACTATTGCAGGAATCTATGGTATAGTAAAGGTACTCGGATTGCACCGTTTACATTCTGTCTTATTCATGCCATTGTTTAAACATTCACTCATGATTTTAGTTCAATGTTCGATACAAACCTGATATTTGATTTTATCCATAAGATTACTGTTTTACAAAGGAATTATCTCATGGTTTTAGGGAAAAGACACTATACCAGCTATTTACCGTGTACTACACTATTTATATTCTAGCCCCATTATTAAAATGCACTGATGAATCAGTGCCTATATTTAGATGCTTTAGTTTAGAGGTACTCATTAGATTGATTAAGAGAGCTTCCTGAACAGTATCTACTAACAAGTGCTTTAGTCAGGAAATTCTTTTATTTATTTCATTTTGAATAACCATATATCATAATAAATTCTCTTAGGTTCGTTCTGATTGTCGGCTTTGAATTTTGAAGTACATTTATTAAGACCTCCCCTTTCCGGTGTTGGAAGTTTTAGTCATTTAGTTAAGGAACTTTCCTTTTGTTAACTCATTCCCTCTCATCAAATGAAGTAATTGAAATAACAACTGGTGTAGCCGGTCCAACAGTTCCATTTGGTTTCATTCTGTCTCCTACTGCAATGCACTGTCCTTTCTTTAATTTTTGAATCTCCGATAACCAATCCATTTCACCTGTAACATCCAATTGTTTTGCGGTCTTAACAATCTCATTATCTGTCGGCTTAAAATATAACTTAAATGACGCCTGTAGAAGTCTTACAATCTCATCACTTTTTAATACCCCAAGCGATTGTGTAGCGAACCATGCAGACCACCCAAATTTACGACCTTCAGTCAAAATTACTGCACTGGGAGACTTCATTGCATGAGATAAATTTTGAGCCTCATCCAAAACCACAACAAAAGGTTTATCTTTTGTTCCAAACTTTTTTGTATAATACCATGCATCCCAAAGCATCATCTCTGTAATGATCACTTTCATTTCTTGAGTAAACATTGTCAACTGAATAATATTTATCTTAGCTTTATCAGCATACAATATATCTCCCCAATTAAAGTTTGGATCTGTAGAAAACTCAACTGTATGAAAAAAAGGAGACATCTTTGATATTACAGACTTAGCAGTTTTATTTTTACTTACAATTTCTTCCAATTCGTCCTGAAACAATTTCATACTCATTTTCTCACCATATTTTTTCAATCCATTATATACAGCATCAAAAATAGCAGCATACTGCTGATCTCCAAAATCATATACATGTACAAATATATCAGCCAATCTAGCAGCTACATCTGATTCTTTCTCAAGAATTTTTTGCCCTGCCAATTCAACTTGTTGTCGTTTAAATGGATTAATTGGTACCCCTGTACTATACACAATATGTTGATCTATTTTATCCCCAATAGAATCTTTAAATGCCGTCTCGAGCTGTTGTAACATAAAACCCTCAGTATAGTCAAAAATAACAGATGAAATATTATATTTTGAAAGTTCATAAAGCATTGTCTGAATACTATAAGTCTTTCCCTGCCCCGATGTTCCAGTGATTAATAAATGTCTATTCGCTAATGCCTTATTTCCGAATTCCCAGAATACCTGATGATTATATTTATCTGTACCTATCAATACGCGAATATTATTTTTTTTTTCGATGTCACTGACAGTCAGACTTTTCTGAACTAATTCCGTCCTATCTTTATTTTCTCCTAGTTCATTATTTTCTCCTAGCTCTTCATTGTCTATAACGCTATCACTATCTTGGTTTTTAGTGCTATCAATTGGCATTACAACCTCAGATATATTTTCAGTATCTTTTACAAGTTGCCAATCAACAGTTGGTATTTTCTCCATTTCAGTTGCTAGAAGATTCACTCCATCCTTCTTTGTTTTTTCAACAATGAGCACTTCCTGATTTCGAATTTCACGTTCTACTGTGCAATCTTCTCTAAAAGAAATAACACCAGCCTTGCCCATTTTAGGAATTAGTGAATCAACAACTTCGTATTCTTCATTTAAAAGTCTACATCGCAAATCACTTCTAACAACAAGCTCCCAAGCTGAATTGCTTTCCCCAACTTCATATAACATCATCTTTTCAGCATTAACCATCACTTGCTGCATAAAGAAGTTTCTATACAATCTTGTTTTTATATCTTTTCCTTTGCAAGAACCTAGTTGAATTATTTCATCAAATATCCGCTTTGTTTTCAGCGCCTGTTTTATTCCCTTCTCCAAGTAATTCAATTCAACTTTACCAATCTTTACTTCGATGGGATAAAATGTAATCTTTACCTTCTCACCATTTAGTATTCCTATTAAAAGAAGGTCATCACTTGTTTGTCCGTCAAATCCCAAATTCTTTGCGGAAAAAATAGACCCATTTTGAGACAAGCCAACCGAACCAGAAACTCTAAGAATTTCTTCTAACGATACCGGTATCCATATTACATCATCCAAAGAATACCTTTTTACAGCGAGTTTCATTGCTGACAAAATGCTAAGCTTCTCCACTGGAAAATGGGATTTATATGAGAGCATTCTAAGAAGCCAATCACCATTCAATGCATTAAACATATTTATTATTCTTTTCGAATGAATCTGAACATCTTCAACTCCGTTTATTTCAAGATAACGAGATATAGCATTTTGGTATTGCTTCGATTTCTTAGTGACAGTTATTGCATCATATCCACTAGAGGTCATATTGTACTGATCACTATAATGAATAATCAACAGGTCTTTTGCACTAGGATCACTCTTAAAATAATTTAAATCTACTTTAGGATTTATAAATGTAACCCAGTTACTTGCATTATATATTTTGTCCAAAACCTTCTGCTTACTTATTCCCATTTTTAAGGCGTAACATGAACCATTTCTATAAGTATCTCCATTCATTGCAGCGTTTAGAGAATTATAGTCAACCGCAATTTTCATCAATGAAGAGTCAATGTTTGCATACTTCGTTCCAAATCCTGTTCTATACGAATCTCCCAACATTTCAGAAGGGACACCTGACGTAATCCCTCCCATTACGACTCCAGAAGGTATATCTCCCATTTCTGTGGTAATAGCTTGATGATCGTCATCTAATTCCATAAAAGTTATATGAGCATATTCAAATGAATCATTTAGGTTCCTATAATAAAAACCAACATGTTCTCGATAGATATCTATTACCTCTTCGGGTCCCATGTTCTCAACTTTTAATTCTATACCTAATGATTTCATTAATGTTTCTGCATCATCAATTTGAGACATAACTTCAAACGCATTATCCATTTTAGATTCAGCATACATTGTAACCTGTATCGGTATTACACGTTTGGATTCAGATACATTTAGTTCGTGAACATAGTACTTTACGATTCCTTGAACAATCTCTCTACAATCACCAGTATTGATCAAATTTACTCTAATAGGAGTGTTTATTTCTGTCGAAAAAAGATAGCTAAAATGTTCAACAAACTCCCGTATTTTCTCTGATACCAGTTTAGACACAAAATCTTTTGATCCCTTATATCTTGGTAAATCCTCTTCCACATATATTTTCCATTCAGGTGAATGGATCTGCTCTACAGGCATATAATTCTTAGGCTCTTTTGATAATGGATCTATGTTGATATACGGCAAAAGTGCAGTCTGTTGAAACCTTCTAAGGAGATCCGTCTCATCCTCTTCAAGCCCACTTATATCCTGTGTATTCATAAACAGTTGATAAGCAATATTAATAGGATGCAATGGTGAAATTAGTATTTCTTTATCTCCATATTTTTTTTCTATGATGCCAAGGCAAAATAAACCTTTCTGTTCTTTATTTAGATAAGCACCTTCTTCTATTTGCTCGACGGATTTAATTACTTCATCAAGATATTTCTTGTATAACTTCTCAATATCATTACTAATATAAACTAAACTTGGAATTTCGTGATTTATCTTAAAATACTCAATTATTGCATCAAAGGCAACTTTTACTCCGTCCGGAAGGTTAATATCTATTGCTGTAAGATCTTCATTCAAGTCATTTTCAACGGCAAATGGTGTTCCTAATGCAATATATTTCTTTTCTATATCTAAACTCTTACGGAACTCATCTCTTGTAAAATACTTTTTTGTTCCAAAAACTAAGCTATTGTCTCCTCTTATTTCAAAATTGCATTTCTTTGTTCTTTTCAAATACCATAACTTCATGCCCTCAATTACAGTTGGTTTTTCAACTACAAAAGCTTTAATAATAGGAACAACAAAATGTGTTGTTGATAATGTAAAATGAACATCTTCATTGTCTTCAGAATAAGGATACTCATCACTTACTGTTATTGATAATCTTTCATCAGATGCTAAAGAAACAACTTGACCATCTTCAGAAATGTAAACACTTCTCTTATTCTGCCCATAGTCATTGATAATTATCTCATCATCCTCAGAATTAATCCTAATTGCAGCTTGGTCAACCCCCTTTATTTCTAACAAATACTGTGTCTTTATCGCCTCAAAAATTGTAGGATTACATCGTAATACTGCTATCTTAAAATCGAATTTAATTCCTTCCGCTTCATACTGAAACCGTCCAAATACCGTTTTATCTTCTATATCACTAATTTTAACAACCAATTTCTTTCCACTACTTATAACTGAAACAAATGATTGAAAACCCTTTAGGACTTTAATTCCAAGCGTTTTTGTAAAATCTGTAAATGATACAGAAAATTCTACCTGATCTTGTGTATTATCAATAAATACTAGAATATTACGAATTCGACTTTTTGTCTTTGTTGATGCCTCTTCCTTATCCCATATAGTAGGATTTGAAATAATAGGATTATATTCAATTGATGACCTTTTTTTCTTATTAGATATATACTTTTCAATCTGAGTATATGTTGTATTCTCCCAATCTGATTTCGATAATACCTTTGCGCCATCTTCTCCATACATTGTTTCTAATTTCGAAAAATCTGCTCCATAACTATGAATTTCAGATACTCTAACATAATTTTGATGATTCTCTGCAAGACGATCTTTTAATTGCTTACCTGAAAGAGACTGCAATGTATCGTCTGGAAATAGTTCAAATTTTTTATATTCATTTGCTGTTATTTGAGAATCTGAAAGACATTCAATAATATCTTCATATTCAAAAATATTTGCAATTGTACCATCAAGTTCTTTTCCCTTATTTTCTAGATACTGAGCCAAAATCGTTTTATCTAAATCGCTATAACCAGTTTCATTAATCTTTCTATTTATATCCTTCTCTATTGCCGAAATATTTAATGGCATTCCTTCTTTTCCAAGGTTTCCAGCTCCACCCAATATACTATCTAGCGAAGAACAATGAATAAATAAAATTGCCTTTTTCTCATATCCGAGTCCAACACCTACTAAGTTTCTTAATGTTGCAAGGAAATCCGGGTGTGGTCCACCTTCCATTGCTGCTGCAACAATTAATTCTACTGTACCAAATTGTAGTTCATACGAATCATATTTTTGTGCTCTAACTACATCCTCATATATAAAAGGCTTTGCAATAATATTATTTTCAAGCTCTTTGTATAATTTTTCTACTTGATCTTCTGTTTCAAATTGAACAAAAAACTTGTCGCCTGGTCTAGGCACATTTAATTTAAAATGTGTTATAATTTTTTCAGAAATATAATTATAAAATGTATTTGACATATTGTGCATCCCCACTATCTGATCTCTTTTCAATTACATTCATCTTTTCAAACAACTCTACAATATGTTTCTTTGATTCTCTATCAAACAACAGACCACGTTTTGCAAACTCATCAAATAGTTTTGCAAGACGTATTTTTCCATCATTTTCAAACAAAATTAATCTAGTAAACATTACAATATCACTTTCATGAACACTTAGAGTATAACCATATATGCCTCTAAACTTTCCAAAATTCTTCTGAACAAAATCAATAAACTTCTTATTATATCCATTATAATGCGACCTTCTACCGCCGTTTATAAACTGGTAATCTATAGTCTCAAATAATTTTTTAATCTCCGTAGATGTAGCACATGTTGTATCTTTTTCAACATTATGTTTACATCCGCTATAATCCAACTGGATCCAATTCATATATTGCTCACGGATATGCTTGATTTCGTCCGCCACTTTCTCATCATTTATAGATTTATTGAAATGATTAAAATAACCAATATAATCCAAATGTGCATTTTGAACATTATGAGATAACATTTCTAAAACAACTGAATGGGAAAACATATGACCAACTTTATCCTTTACATATTTCCAGCCATATTCATATCCCGGTCTAACCTTTGTAACTACTTCTTCATATAATGTAACAAAAACTTTCTCAATTTCATTTCTATTACCATGTTCAAATTTACTAAGCTTTACAGCAAGCTGTGACACATAAAACATATAGTAGTATGCTAAGAATCTATAAATATTATCCTGATACAATGTTGTATTGGTTAGCAATACTTCAAAGTCTTTAACAAAAACTTCCTTAACATATGGTAAAAAACAATCAGCATGTGTAATATTAACAATAGAGTCCGTATTGTCATTTTCTAATGATTCAAATACAAGCTTTTGCAAAACGTTCGTATCTTCAGATTCTTCCATTGCTTTATATTTTTCTTTTAAATCTGTCGAATCCACAAAAAGGCTAAACAAATACTCCGCAACCTGTTGCTGAGAAATATTACAATCAATATAACTTAGTGCTCTTGTGTTAATCGGAATAAGCTTATTCTTATCAAAATACATATTCTCAACAATGTGAAATAATATTTCAAAATCTTCATCCGAACAATCATCCATTTTCTGACGCATCTTGTTTTTCATCATTTTAATATCTAAAGTTTTTTTAGCAGATATGCCAGACAATATTCTTGAAAATGCACCTACAACACCCGAAAAATCCTCATACTGATTCTTATCAGTTTTGGTTTTAAAAGGTACAAGTGCATCATCTCTAATATGTTTTTTGCTCTTGTTTTTTACCTCATCAAAGATGTCATTTACTCCACCTTCGCCTTCAAAAAGAATCCATATATTATTCATTAATCCACCACCTCAAAAGAATAGCCATAGTCTTCGTCATATGAAAGTATATATTCTTTGGCATTTTTTTGAGATAAATCTCGAATATAAACCTTCTCCATCTTTGTTCCCCCCTGCGAAATCTTATTTATAAACTCTACACATTTAATGTTTACTCGCTTATCGTTAACACTTGGGACATATCCATTCAGCACTCGCTTAAGTAATTTGTACAATGCAAAATCGATATCTAGTTCCGCCTCTCTAGAATCGGAATATTTGTATTTCAACTGCAATTCATCTCTAAATGAACACAACTCCCCTTGTGCTTGGCTTGGAAGATTATCAAACTTCTTTTTAATCACTATTTTTTGAACCAGATGGAAATCAGATTTTTTATTTCCAGAAGATATCTGGATCTCATCTTGATTTACCTGACCATTCCAGGCTAATATTCCTTTTTCAACTATACTATATACATTTTTCAAATCCAGATGATTTCCCGTGTTCCATGAATATAACGCCCGCATGTATTCTTCATAATCTTTGTCTCGTGGCAACAAATCACTTCTCACTTCAGTAAGCCAACATGTTCTTACAAAAATTTTTAGAATTTCTTCTTTTACTGAATGAGTTGACTTGTCCGAAAAATCCAGTTTTTTTAATTTATTAAGTAAAGCTGAATACTCCGGCAAATTTTCTTCAAATATAGTTATGCTATCATTGGAATTCTCATAATACACAAAAAAATCATCAATACTTTCATTTCGAATTTGCATAGGATCTACAGTCCCCATTGCATCTAAGATTTCTGAAAAATTCTTTTTTCCAAATAGTGTATTAGGTAATAAAGAATCACAGTAATTAACACTTGTCATTTTCTGTGGAATTTTTCTTGGTTCTGAAGAACCTCTATTCCAGTAACGTTCATCAACTACGATTTCATAAATCAGGTTTAATAGTGATCTCGTAGAAACTATCAATTTATTTTTTACAATACTCTCAACTATAGCATTCACAATGCCTTGTTGTATTTTTTCATCTGAAAGTAACTGATAATTTAAGCATACTGGACAAATACGTCTCACATCACAATTTACACAATTCTTACAATACTCTGAATAAAAAATATTATCAGAAATCTGCGCTGTTATCCTACTAAAAATTCCTCTGACATATCTTGAAGTAATTCCACAAGGTGTCAACTCATATAAATGGTAATCGGCAAAATTTACACAATGAAAATGCTTACAATTTTCAAGAGCAGTCCCTGCTTCATCTAATATTCCCGTAGAATCAACATATCTCTTTAATTTTTCAAACCTACCTTCTTTATCAGCTTCAAGGAAATTATTTAATGTTCCAAGATTAATTGCTAAAATAACTTTACTACCAGACTGTTCTATTTTATCATCTGCAAAATCTTCCATTATTTCTATTAACGTGTAAAATGCCGGTTTATCAATATATAAACTAGCAGTGGAATCATTATGTACATAAAATTTTTCCATCATTTCTGGATATACAGTTTTACAATAAGACAGCATATGAGATTTTCCATCTCCTACACTTCCACAAAGCAAAATAAGCTCAGCTTCATTTGACTCAAAGGTCTCCTTCAAAATCGAAACAAATTTATCTTGTACCGGTCTATCAACATGCATGTACATTGTATATGCATCTATAGAACTTGAGTCTGCAGACACAACAGCATCCTTTGAAGACTCTCTTAATCGAGATAGTGTACTTACAAAACAATTTTGGTTATCTGCCTTTAACCGTATATCCATAATATCCTCCGTCTTTAACTAAACATTATCCTTTATAATTTTAACAAGAAAATCCAGTTCCTCTTTTGTTGTATATTTATTAATCGTTACCCTCAAAACTTTATTTACCATATCACCTAATCCCATAGCACTAATTACATATGATGGTTGGCCAGCACTGCATGCTGAACCAGTTGATATAGCCAATTTATCACTAATCGTTCTAATAAATCTTTCATTATGGAAAAATGGAACATCAATAATTATACTAACTAATCCTGGTATCCTGTTTTTCGAAGGATTAGTCAACCTAACGCCATCCAGTTTCAATAGATTCCGCACTAAATATCTGTCTAATTCTAATATCTTCTTCTGAGTAGTTTGTAGATCTCTTATTGCAATTTCAGCAGCCTTACCGAATCCCACAATATTGTGTACCGCTAATGTTCCCGCTCTAAATCCAAATTCCTGCTCTCCACCATGCATAAATGCAGTTAATGGGGAAATTCCATAATCATCCGATAATAAATATGCAGCACCAACACCTTTCGGTCCATACAATTTATGTGCAGAACATGAAGCATAGTCAATTCCCATTTTTTTAACATCAATTTGCATTTTTCCCACTGATTGTGTTATGTCTGAATGAAACACAATTCCATTTTCATGGCATAAGCTAGCTATCGCAGCAATGTCATTTATTGTTCCCACTTCATTATTTACATGAATAATAGATACCATTGCGGTTTCTGGTCGAATGGCTTTCTTTACCGTCTCTGGTAACACTTCTCCAAACTCTGATACAGGTATAAAACTTGCTGAATATCCTCTATCTACCTTTCTTGACTTTTCATCAAGCGAGAATGTTGGATCATTGTTCGAATAAATTTCTCCATTAAGATATTTACATGTATTCAATGTTGCTTTATGTTCTACCATCGAAGTGATTATGTGATTTTTCCCATCCACATAATGCTTTCTATAATCCAAATAACCTTTTAGGATAAAATTTGTGCTTTCAGTTGAACCAGCAGTAAATACTATTTCTTCAGGACATGCACCCAATAACTTGGAAACGTTTTCTCTTGCCTCTTCAACCGCATTCTTTGCACTTGTTGCTTTGCAATAATACTTACTAGATGGATTACCATATTCTTCTCGTAAATACGGTAACATTGCATCTAGCACTTCCCCGTCTACTGGTGATGTCGCACTATTATCTAAATAAACCATTATTTGCACATACCTATCCCTTTAATTCAAACTGTATCTCCAACTCCCAATATCTGCAGAACATATTTATCAATACTTCCTGCATGATTATACATGTCAATCAATAATTCACTTCCTCGATCGATATGAGCCTTAACATATTTAGGGAAAAATTCCTCGTCTGACAAATTCCGCCCTTCGACTTGTTCAATAAGCATCTTAAAAAACACTTCATTGTCACCAGTAATAGTCTGGCGATTTAAATCTAGTCCTTCTGAATCAGAAGTGTAATTTGCTACTGATGTATTTTCCTTTAATGACCAAGCAATAGCATGCTTTACAAGAGTATATGGCTTGTAATTAGTTCTTGATTCTAGTTCTTCAAATATTTTCTGTGTTTTTTTTGACGTTTTCAATCTAAATATCATTAGTTATACCTCGAAAAAATAGTGATTCTCTACTGATGTTCTATTCTGATTTTCATCATTAATAAGCATATATTCTTTACAAATATAAGGCTTTAATATTTTATAATACTCCTCATTTATTTCTTCATCCGTAGAAAGAATAATCACTTGTTTACTTATATTTGGAAAGAACTTCTCTGATATTTCTTTCCTATGATTTGCATCAATTCTTGCATATGGCGTATCAATAATAAAAGGAATATCTTGACCAGAAAGGATAATAATCGCCCAATATAATGCTAAGATAAATATCTGTCTTTCTCCTTTTGACAATCTATTTAATTCAATTTTTTTAAACAACCTTATCGATTTTGAATCATTGCATTTTTCTAATAAAGTCTTTACTTCTACAATGCTATTTGCCGAAGAGACTTCAAAAAGTCTTTTGGTTCCTTGTTCTCCTATTAACTCACAAAATCCCGCCGTTCCTAAGTTCTTCATTAAATATAAAATTTCATCAATGCCATATGACTCGTCTTGATATAAATTGAACTGAAAATCATCAGTTATTTCTATATGCGTAATAAGATTATTTTTTCTATAAATATGTTTGAGATTTTGAACAATTAATTCTTCTAATCTTGTTCGTAACGTAGTTGTTTTCTTCATAAGGAGTTTATCCATAATAGTCGATAAACCTGCACTTAACTCATAAACATGCTTATTCTGTGCATTATTTTTAATACTTTGGAAAATACGATCTTTAATTTTTCTTTGTATTTCCAACTCTTTCAGCGTATCCTCATATGCTTTTTTCGTCTCATAATATTTTGAAGTTGCATCTTCTTTTTCTTTCAAAATACGGTTCTCTTTTTCCGCAAATCTAATTGCATCTTCCTCTCTCATTGCACTTTTTAGCTTTCTATTTATTTCAGCTGTCGTGTCAGATGCTTGTATTCTTTCATTTACTACACGTATCATTTCGTTCACATCAAAATTTTCAATTGATGAAATCATCCCATGTGCATAATTTAGCTCCGCCTTCGAAAGATCAAATAATACAGATCTATTTTTACAATCTACTTCCGGCTTAAATTTACTTAAAAGCATTGTAAGCATTCTATCAGCCATCTGTTCATCGTTTATTCCTTCATTCATAAAAAATGTCTTTATATCGTCTGATACTAACTTCTCAGAAATATAATTATATATTTCTCCCTTTTCCTCAAAAGCTAACTGATCTTTCATTTGCTCAACCAGATCCCCTACAATCACAAAAGGCATTATTCCCTCTACAAACATCTTTATTTTTGCTGTTGCTTCAACCTTTGTAGTTTCTGCAATTTTATACTTAGCTTCCAATCTTTTTTTTTCTTTTTCTGTGATTCCTCCAGCATTTTTGAATGCTGTTTCAATTTCTGTAATCTTTATATCTATATCGTTAAGGCTAGTTTGTTTCTCTTTGATTTCTTTTCTAAGGTTCACCTCTCTTTCCTCAAGTCTTTCAACTTCTTTCTTAGCAGCCTCATATTCAGTATGTAAATTATCATTACCTACATCACCAACCTTTGAAACATATCCACTTGTGTATTTTCTAATTATCTCAAATACGTCCATTCCACATAAGGTAAAAACAGCATTCTTAACATATGTATTATAAGAACTAGAAGAAAAAATATTTCCAACTTCCTCACCATCAAATAAAAAAAATTCAAATAAATCAGGAGGAACAATACTCTTTAAATAATTTTGAAAATATGAAAGTTCCTGTTCAGATAATTTATTTTCGTCCCTTTCAACATAATACTCTTCAACCAATTTTTGTCTGGTATAATTCCATCTTCGCGTAATGGCGTACTCTCTAATTTCCCGCTCTATCCTTAATGAAATTGTAATTTGTACTTCCATTTCCACTTTGTTCTGCTGAAAAGCTTTTGAGTTTATTAAATCTTTAATTTTCGAAATATAATATGAATTTGTTCCCACATACCCATATGCTAACGGCCCATATAAGGCAACCTTTATAGCAGTAAACAAAGAAGTCTTTCCAGCGCCATTCTTTCCACCAATTAAAACAATATTTTTGTTTTCTGATTCCAAACTAAAATCAAATACATTCTCACCTTCATAGGAGCTGAAATTATATAGCTTTATCTTATTTATTTTCATTTTCAATCTCCTTTAAAATATCATAATGAAGCCATTGCTGGTTAAGCAAACGATCTATTCCCTCTTTCATAATTCTTTGATTAGAGAAATTTTTATTATGATATACAGACAAAATCACGTTTCTAACCAAATCAAAATGAACATCATTTTCCAAAGCAAGCTTTTCTAGTTCATGTATTGTATCTTCATCAACTAAAGGTTCTTTATATTCATACCATGGCAAACGTTCTCCTGTAATTTTCTCATATAATTCCACCAATGTCCTTCTAGAAAGATCAAGTTCATCATCCCATATTTCATCAATCGCCTTTAACTCATCTAAAGTGATCAATTCGTAATTCATCTTTTTTTGAGTCTTAATAAGTTCTGATAGAATTAACTTTCTAGCTTCCCAAGTAAACGGTCCATATCCAATATTTCCATCTTTATCCTCATATATGGTGCCATTTCTTTTTCTCTTTTCTCGATAATAAGGAATATCTCGAATAGACATTAACCATTTTCTGAACTCTGCTAAAGGAATCAATTCTCTATGGCCACTTTTAATAAATCCATTTAATGATTTATCTTCTTTTACCACAGTACACACCCAACATCCAAAACGTGAATTTCCACAACTCTGAGTTTGTCCCCCCGCATGTATCCCCGCAAAAGGACACTCTCCACTATCTGCATCTGCATATAAACTAACCAATTCGGAATTATCTGTTCCCCAAGGAGTTTTTCCTCCATCTAGCCGTAATAACACATCCCAAACATCATCAGTAGTTAACTCCACAATTGGATTATACACATATGCTTCTTGTATAGTTTCATGTCTGTTTAAAAGTCGGTTTGCTAATTCTCGTCCTTCTATTCTTCTTTTACGAGCAATACTTTCAGCTTTTCTTACACCTAAAAGTACAACCACTTCTTCTGCTTCCTTCTTAATCACTTCACGAATGTAATCAGCGCTCGGCTTAATCTTCAGCTTATCTGTACACCATCTAAAAGTACCATTCATTCTAGGAGTCGGATATCCTCTTCCAATAACATTCGCCCAAAACGAATTATTTTTGGGTGGTGTTACCATAACAGACTTAATTGGTAATCCATCTCTTTTAGCTGCTTTTCCAAGTAATTCATTCATCCTACTTAAATAAATTTTAATGAGTGGATTTTCAATCAATGTATCAGATGAAACAATATACACATTTTTAAATCTTTCTTCTGGTTTTAGCTCTAACAACATCTTGTAAACCAGTTCCACTACCGTCGTTGAATCTTTTCCACCACTATATCCAATTACCCATGGTCTCTTATCTGATTGATAAACATACTTTATTTCTTCAATCAATTCTTCTAATGTGTTCTCATTAAAATAACTATTTTGCTTCATTATTTTCTTGATGTTGAGCAACTTGTTTTATCAAACTTAAGCTCAATTCCTTTCCTGTATCATCCAATTTTTCGATAATATTCATTATTTTTTGTTCAATACCATTTCCCTGCTTTGGAACAATTTGCCGCTCTATCAGTTCATCAAGCGACATACAATATAAATCTGCCAATCCTCGCAAAAAATCTATATCTGGAGATGTTGCATTTCTTTCTATATTACTAATTACTTGCTGAGAGACATTGAGTATATCTGCAATATCTTTCTGCTTATAGCCTTTTTCTTTTCTAACTTTTGCCAGTCTTTCCCCTATTTCCATATGTAATTGTTCCTCACAAACAGTACTAAAATTAACAAATTTGTATAAAAATCTAGCATTTAGTATACAATATTTTTTTGTATTTTTCCAGTTGACTAACAATATATTTGTATTGTATATTATATACAAATATTTCGTTAGTGACTTACGCATATAAAAGGAGAAAACAAAAATGTATTGTAAAAAATGTGGTAATGAAATCACTTCTTCCAACATTTATCCCTCTGATTCTAGATTTTGTATATCCTGTGGAACCGAAAGATCCAATTTTATTGCCTACAGGAAAAAAACTTTAATATCATTAAGACAAATGAATTTAAATTCTAAAATTATTCAAACAAAATATCTAATCAAACAAGCAGTAAACGAATTTGGCATTGAACACGTATATATTTCTTATTCTGGTGGAAAAGACTCAACTGTCCTCTCTCACATAGCCAAACAAATTTATCCGAATATTCTTCACCTCTTCTCCAATACAACTAATGAATATCCGGAAACAATCCAACATGTAAAATGGGAAGCTAAAGAAAACGGTACTAACCTAATTACGGTTATTCCTAAAGATCCATCAGGACAAATTTGGACCTTTAAACGCGTTGTTGAATACTATGGTTATCCCATGTTTTCAAAACGCGTTGCTAATGCCATCAGAACCTATCAACATGCTCTTTCAACAACTACAAAACAACATTCTATCGATTATATCGATCGCAACTTTAAAAAATATATTAAGTATATGGAACTTCCTATATCTGATAAATGCTGTGACAAATTAAAAAAAGAACCTTTACGCAGAAAAGCCAAAGAGCTCGGTCTTAAATGCACAATATTAGGAATACTAGCCTCAGAAAGTTATCAACGTGAAAAAGACTGGCTAGAATATGGATGTAATGTTTTTCATGAAAGAAAAGAAAATCAATGTCGACCTCTCTCTTTTTGGACAGAAGAAGATATTGATGCATACATCAAACTATACAATGTTAAAATTTCAAAACTTTATGAAATGGGGTATTGTCGAAATGGTTGCATGTACTGTGGTTTCGGGGTTCATATGGAATCAGGAAAAAACCGTTTCCAACGTCTTTCAGAAACTCATCCCATACAATACTCATACTTAGTAAAAAACTTTGGAGATTTAATACTAGAATTTGATGTTCAAATCACATAATCAACTTTTTCACACTTTATGGAATAACAAATAGTACTATATTTTCAGTTTTTGATATCAACCACCATACTCATACTGCCGATAATATGGACATATCAAACAAATCTTATGTTTCATTTTCAAAACAAACCAGAGACACTTACATCGCATTCGATGTAAGTGCCCTAATTTCTAATCTCCACCTTTCTGGTTACTGTTACAACCATTATTATACCAAGTCTCTATCGCGATAGCTAGCTCTAAAGATATGAAATCACTATTTTTCATAGAAAAACAATTTTTAATTTATGTTGTATTTATAAGCCATCCACTCTCTATCCCCCATAAGCCACTATTTATTATATATTTTTTTAACCCAATAACTTCTAAATTTTTTATCATAACTTTAAGGAAACAGGTTTTTATCTCGATTAAAGTTCTTGACTCTAAATTTTACAAAATTTTTCCCCCTCTGGAGTCTTACCACCGACAAGAAAGCCTGCCTGTCTGCCATTCATTTTTTATTCAAACAACATGATAGCCACACGTTTTCTGTGCATAATATCATTCTGTTGATAGAAGAAAACACTCAATCCACATAATGTATTAGCTACAATTACACATTCTAATACTATTATAAATAATTATATCACATTTTTACATCAACCGACCTTTTTCAGCAAAAAATATAACAAAATCCATCCATTTTCTCATTTCAACAGAAAAAACGCCCATATCCATGGCACCCGCCACGAACACAAGCGTTTCATCCTTTCCCAATATGTAATTCTCACACTCTGACACAATCCCGTGTGATCTCCTTCAGCGAAGCCACACCGCACATTGCCATCGTATCTTTCAGTTCGCTTCCGATCTTATTGACATAAGTCTCGACGCCTTCCTGCGCTCCGCCATACACGGCAGTCACAAACGGACGGGCAATGATCACCGCATCGGCTCCCAGTGCCAGTGCCTTAAACACATCCACACCGGAACGGATGCCTCCGTCGACAAAAATCTTCATGGAGCCATCGACTGCATTTGCGATCTCTTCGAGCACCTCTGCGGTGGCAGGACACTGATCCAGAACACGCCCGCCGTGGTTTGACACAACGATCGCATCGGCCCCGGCTTCTTTTGCCTTCATGGCACCCTTGACGGTCATGATTCCTTTGACGATAAACGGCAGCCCTGCCGCCTGTTTCACTTCACGCAGATCCTCCACCGATTTGCTTCCGGCCGGTGGGGTCAGATTCTTTAAAAACGGCAGTCCGGCCGCATCGATATCCATTGCCACGGCAAAGGCACCGGAATCCTTTACCATCGCCATTTTCTCCCGGATCACTTCGATATTCCACGGCTTTACAGTCGGAATTCCCAGTCCGCCGGCATTTTTGATTGCTTTTGTCGCTGCGACCATGACATTGCTGTCGGTTCCGTCTCCGGTAAAAGCAGCGATGCCGGATGCTGCACAGGCGGAAACGAGAATATCGTTGTAGGAAATATCATTCAAGCAGTCTCCGTAGTGCAGCTGCACGGCACCTACCGGACCTGCAAAAAACGGATACTGAAACGTTCTGCCAAACAGTTCCAGTGTCGTATCACATGGACGGTTTTCGACCAGCGTGTCCATCTGGACACGGATTTCTTTCCATTTGTCATAGTTGCGGATGGCGGTATCTCCGATGCCTTTGGCTCCCGGCCCCGGCATCTGGTTTTTACAGGCTCTGCCGTTACATTCCCAGCACGCCTTACAGTAAGATCCGATACGGCCTCTCGCCTGTTCGATACACTCTGTATAATTCATAGGTCTGTTCCTTCTTCCTTTGTCTGTAAATCAGAATTTTTATCTGTCATGATTCATACGCCAGTCGATGCATCGTTTCAGATAATGCACATAATCCGGGTTCTTGCACATTCCCTTGCCCGGAGTATCGGAGATCTTTGCGACATCCATACCGTTACACAGAGTGGTTTTCATGACGATATTCAGTGCCGGTACCTCCGTATCATTTGAGATATAGGTGCCGATTCCAAAAGCCACCTTTGTGCGGTTCCGGAAATGTTCGTACAGTTCGTGTGCCCGTGCAAAATCAAGAGAATCACTGAACAATAAAGTTTTATTTGCCGGATTGATTCCCAGTTTCTGGTAGTGTGCGATCATTTTTTCGCCCCACTCCACCGGATCTCCGCTGTCATGACGCACGCCGGAGAATAACGTTGCATAGGTCAGCTGGAAATCCCGCAGGAAACAGTCGGTCGTAATCGCATCGGTCAGTGCAATACCGTTTAACACGCCATACTCGCGTACCCAGGCATCAAGCGCATACCAGTTGGAGTATGCCGGGTTATGTTTGTGATTTCCCTGTCCGACACACATGATCCACTCATGTGCCATGGTTCCGACCGGTGTCAGATTGTATTTTTTTGCCAGATAGACGTTGGACGTTCCGACAAATTCTGACCCGTGAAATTCTGCTTCTTTCAGCTTGCGGACAGCAAGCTCCTGTGCCTCTGCGGAAAGACGGCGGCGCAGTCCGAATTCACTGAACGAACCGATCTCGTATCTGCCGCTGGCATCTTTGATCTTCCGTTCCAGACGTTCCCGGAAACTGGCATAAAGCCTGTCATAATCGTACGCCATACGGAAATACACTTCGTTGACAATCGCCAGTGTCGGGATCTCATACAAGGACGTATTCAGCCAGGTACCGAATGTCTCGATGGAAAGTCCGCATTCCGCCTCATCCGAAATCTTAAAATCCTCATAGCGCGGCTGCCATAGGCGCAGGAAATCAATATAGCTTCCCTTGATCCATGTAATGCGGTTCAGATATTCCAGCTCTTCCTCTGTAAAACGTAGACTGCAGTACGCCTTAATCTGCTCTTTGATCTCCTGCACCATCTCTGCCGTAAAGTGCACATCGGTATTGCGGCACTTGAATGTCCATGTGGTTTTATAGTCGGAGAACTGGTGATAGATGGCCTCTCCCATACTGAATTTGTACATGTCTGTTTCCAGCAGACTGGTGATGATCTGATTTAACTTCATAATTCTTCTCTTTTCTTCTTACTTAAATAAGATACAATTACTGTATATCCACCTGACAGGTTTTCATCGCTTCGATCGCCGTGCGGTGCGACTCCGGTGTTACGCAGGCGCATGCTTTTTCAATCACGCACACGCGCGCTTCCGGAACAAAGGCTTTGGCAATCATGACATTGCTGATGACACAGATACCCGTGCACACGCCACAGAAATCAATCTGTGCCTCTGCATCACCGCAGTACTGCTTTAAGCACTCGCCAAGCTGCACACTGCCAAATGCCGGCTTACAGATCGTCTCGATCTGTTCTTTGGAATAAAAGGATGCTGCCTTACGGATCACAGGCGCAATCTCCCAGCCTTCGGTTCCTTCGATGCAGTGCACGACGGGCAGCCGCTTTCCTTCCTGCGTATCCAGATAATTACTCTGGTGCGTGTCTTGGGTGAAAATGATTCTGTCATACACACCTGTTTTTATCACTTCCGCGACCTTCGGAATGACTGCTGCACACTCTGCATTGCCCAGCGGTCCGGTCGTAAAATCGTTTTGCATGTCAACGACAACTAATATTCTTTTCATAGTCTCTCCTGTGCTTCCCTTTTTCTATACACGATAACGGTTAAAACAGGAATACATCTCCTGCACCCGCGGCATGGCATAACCGCCGGAAACGATACCGTTTTCTGCCAGAAAACGCATGCCGGACGTTTCGAGTTCTTTCTGTAACCGTACAACGACTTCGGCAATTGTCCGTTTGCCGTCCACCAGGTGTTCGACCGCATATTTTAAGAGCATGCCAAGGCACGCAGTCTGTTCGCTGTCGATCAGCTGTTCTAAATACCGCAGATCCACGGTCTGCTTTCCGATGGCAAATCCATCCGTTCCCATGGTTTTTAATTTTAACCGCTCCGGCTCATTTTTGCGCACGGCTCCGCTCCGGTAATCCCTGCGTTTTGTGGCACCGTTTTTATCTTTTTCCATGATCCGGTGACTGTGTGGCAGGGCGAACGGATGTGGCTTTTCTTCTGAAATCGGAAATTCTTTGCACAATGCCTTTGCTTTTTTTGTAATATCAACCGGCTTGTAGCGGTCCATCTGGATCACGGTATCCGCAATATGGAAAAAGGCACCGGAACTGCCCGCTACCAGGATGGTAGAAATTCCTGCCTGCTCATACAGATCGCGCGCACGGGAAAGAAACGGCGTGATCGGCTCTTTGTCCGGGCTGACTACTTTCTGCATAAATGCATCCCTTACCATAAAGTTCGTCGCAGACGTATCCTCATCCAGCAGAAACAGGCGGCTTCCCGCCTCCATGCCTTCCACGATCCCGGCTGCCTGCGATGTGCTTCCGCTGGCATCTTCCGTTGAAAAATGATGGGTATCTTTTCCGTTTGGCAGGTCATTGATAAACATGGAAATATCGACATCTTTGATAAACCGTCCGTCCTCCGAACGAAGTTTTAAGGCGGTCTCATCCGTGATCACAAACTCTCTGCCGTCCCCTGCGATATGGTTATAAACGCCCAGTTCGAGTGCAGTCAGAAGTGTGGATTTTCCATGATAGCCGCCACCGACGATCAGTGTGATTCCTTTCGGGATTCCCATACCGGTGACCGCACCCCTGTGCGGAAGCTGCATCGTCACCCTAAGGGATTCCGGAGAGGTAAAGGCTACGGACTGTTTCATCGGTCGGGAGGAAATCCCGCTTTCCCGTGGCAGTACCGCATCATCGGCAACAAATGCAACCAGCCCCTGTTCTTTCAGCTGGTCACGGACTGCCTGCTGGTCTTCTGCCAGTTCCACGGCATCCCGGATTCTGCGGGCATCGAGATTTTTATAATAAAATGAGTGCTTTACACATTCCGGCAGATAGGTAAACAGAATTTTCTCCAGTTCCCTGGCATTGATCGTCCGTCCGTTTGCCGGAAATCCTACCGCAAAACGCGCGGTGATTTCTTTTTCGTTCACTTCACAGGCTGTCCGGGTCAGAATCTCCTGTCCGCAGTGGGTTACCGAGATCAGGCCGCTCTTGCCCGATCCCTTCGCCTTAAATGTAAAGTGGTTGATCTGTGCGGCAAACGTGCGCAACAGTTCATCTGCCAGTGCTGTGCGCGTCCGTGTATTTTTCATGGCATATTCCGGAAATGCCGCTGCCTTTGCATCCACGGTCACGCGCACATGGGAAGGTGCCGCAAAAGGATCTCCCTGCACATGATCGATGGATAACACATAGTCTGCAAACCGGTAACTTCCCCGCAGGGATTTGTATGCCGGATAACTTTTATGATCGATACTCCGTAACGTTTCTCGTAAATTGCTGTCTGATTGCATAATGACTCCTGTTTTCTTTTAAACGGAATGGTTCCGCTTTTCTTTTTTCTTTAACAGCGCAGAAGTATCGAGTGCCTGGGAAGCCGTTTCCTCCGGTTTTGTTTTCTTTATCTTTTCCATTGGTTTTTCAGCTTCCGGCTCCGGCTGCCCGTCTTCTGCTGTTTTTTCTTTTGTCATTATAGCTTTTTTTGCCGGTCTCGTCCAGTGTGGCATTGGCGGAACATAGGCAAACCGCCGCATGGCGATATCTGCCAGAAATACGAAAAGCAAAAGGATTAAAAGCGGATTGGTCAGACAAACCCGTGCCCGCCCGGAAGCTTTTAACTTCTTCCATACATTCTTCTTTGGGGAAAGCATCTTTCCATACTGTTTGATGAACGCACAAAAGCTGTCGTTTGTCAGCGCAAATTTGTACTCCTGCGAATACTGTACCACGGCTGCGGTGGTCAGGGCATTTTCGATTTTTTTGCCGTTTTTCCGCTGCACGCTCAGATTGTAGACACCGGAGGCTGCCGTATCCAGCTGTGCCTCATAAGTTCCCGGCGCACTTGCGGTCAGTTTCGCCTGATGCGTTTTTCCATCCGGATCCGTGTACACAGCCTCCACCTGTGTCTGCTCTGCGTAGTCTTTGGCATAATAGGTAACTTTTGTTGTTCCGTTTACGGTAGTTACGTCCACACGGTCTTCGCCGAGTGCTGTATTTCCCGCACTGTAATCGATGATCCGCTTCCACAGCTGCACGTAATCATTCTGCTGTGCCAGCCCGGCAGTCCAGCGGTTTGTCACATCGGTATTCCACGCAACCGTATGCCCCAGTCCATACTGCATGACAGACAAAATCGGGTCATCCTTTTCGGCAGATGCCAGCAGCACATTGGCTCCGGTTTTCGGAGAGGCACTCACGTACCCTTTGATCTGCGGCCAGCCATCGGCAAAGAGATTTTTCGTGATGGCATTGCTGCTGTTTCCTTTCAGTGAAAACTGTCCGTTCTGCAAATAGGTATCTCCATTTAAAAATACTTCCTGTGCAAAGATTTTCGGGATATCGGTTGAGATATCGGAATAATAATAGCGGCCGTTACACTGCGTTGCCAGTCGTTCCAGAAGCTGTCTGTCAGACGACTCTCCAACCGCTACCGTGGAAAGAGTTACATCGGCATCCTTGCAGTCCTTGATGATATCTTCAAAATTTCCGGTTTCCCCCTGTCCATCCGTCAGAAGGACAATATGCTTTAGCTGCGCCTTGCTCTTCTTGATTTCATTTAGTGCCGCACGCACGGCCGGTTTGATGGTCGTTCCACCGCCTTCGCTGATCGTCTCGATGCTTTGATGGATCTTGTCTTTATCCTTCACTTTTTCCAGCGGCACCTGCCAGGTGTAACCATCATCAAAGGTTACCACACCGACTTCATCTTTCGTATCCAGCTGATCCACAGCCGCTTTGGCAGCCGCGATCGCCAGATCCAGATTGGTGCCTCCTTCCGTCTGTTCCGACATACTGCCCGAATGATCAATCACCATGACCATTGCCAGATTCTGTTTCTCATTCACCCCACGCAGCTGCATATCGACCGGAAGAAGTTTCTCCAGTTCCGTATCCAGATATCCGCCCAGTGCAAAACTGTCCTCACCGCCGCATGCCACCAGACCGCATCCGTAGTCTTTCACATAAGTTTTCAGATTTTTTAGAAAGCCCTCCGGCAGATCTGTCCGGTACACATTTTCCAGAATGATGCTCTTGTACTGCAGCATCTCTTTTAAAGTATCCGGTGCACTGACTGCGGATACCTGCCGGTAATTGCATCCGGCAGCATCCAAAAGTCCTAAAAACGGTGTGCTGTCCTCTCCCATTCCGGATACAATCAGAATCTTTGGCAGGGAATCCACCGTCGCATACGTACCATAATCATTGTTTTTTTCACAGGTGTCCTTCGGTGCCTTCACGCGCACGGTATACTGCTGCGCATCGGTACCGACTACCTTCTGTTTCAAAACAAAACGGTTGCTGCCTTTGTTTAAATGCACGCTTGTCTGACTGACCATCTCCGTTCCCTGCAAAAGCTGCAGCTTCGCATCGGTCTCATAGTTGCTTTCCACAGTTACCGTCATGGAATAAGAATCACCCGGATAGAGATACTCCGGCATTTCCACGTTTTCGATATAGGCATCGCTCCCCTGCTTTGTATCTTCATAGAGAACCGAATACAGCTGCACGTTTTTTGCCGTCAGTGCCGATGCCGTATGCTCGATGTTTCCCTTTGTCTGCTTTCCATCCGTAAGCACCACAAGCCGTCCTGCCGCATTGTCCGGGATCATGGAAAGTCCTGTGGAAACGGCTTCCTCAAGGTTGGTTGCATCCGCCTCCGGTGCCGAGAGAATCTGAAAACTGTGTTTCTCACTGGTCAGAAACTGTTCCACAACCGCATTGGCTCCAAACGTTACGATGGCATACTGATTGTTCTTTGGCATGTCTTTAACCTGCCGGCTCATATACTGCTCCATCTGCGTGAGATTTGCGGCATTGCTCTCCGACAGATCAACCAGAAAAACAGTAGTATCTTTCGCGTGGGAAAGCGGCACCGAAATTCCACAGACAGCCAGCACCAAAAGAGCAAGCCCCACCAGACGCACCGCAAGATAAAACCGCCCACGGTAACGCATCTGCCGGACATAACAGATCCACTCCAGTATCATAAGAAGAAGCACAAGGATAAGGATGACATTGCGCATCTGCTTTCGCACAAGCTGCCGCTGCATCGTGTTGCGGCTGCCGGAATCGCCTGCCGTGATCCGTCCATCCGACTGGCTGCTGCATGCAAATTTTACAATATAGGATTCCTTTCTGTCGCCCGCTTTTACGGTAAACAGTCCTGCCTGACCGGTAGGTGCTGCAATCTGCTGCACGTCCACACCGTTTAATGCATGAAACTGCACGGTATCTCCGGCATCATAGACGTTTTGGGAAAGAAGGGAACTATCCTCAAGATAATGCAGCGCATGGTTCATAAATACCGGAAACTCCGGCTGCAGGGCAAAATCCGATTCCCGCAGGTCAAATCCGAGTACGACCTCCCGGATTCCGTCATGTTCCCCGTAGTATGCGGCGCACTTCTTTCCGCTCCACAGAAAGCCCGTGGCCCAGACCGGCAGATCATACACATACGTCTGATTTACCCCGAGCGCAAAGTCCCGGATTCCGGAAGTCAGTTCGGTATCGCTGGCGGACAGGCTGACATTTTTTTCCTCGTTCTTTCCCTCTTTGGCAAAAATCATCCGCGCCTTCTGCTGATTAGATTCCTGCACTGCCGTATCCGCATCAAAAATACAGACCCCCGGATCGTCACGGTCAAGTGCATCCGTTGTTTTTGCCTTGGAAAGATTCTCTCCGGTCACGGCAAGATACGCTTTTTCGATATAGGTATTTCCTTCCCCGATCAGTGTGGCTTTGCTCGTGGAAACCTGGTCTTTGAGTGCATAGGCACAGTTATCCTCATGTAAGGAATCCTTCTGGCTGCTGCCGGCAAATGTCACTGCGGAAAGTTCGGTATGCAGCGGCTGGTTTCCCCAGTTCACCTGTTTAAACAGGCAGGTATACGTCTCGTCTGCGGCAAGGGAAAGTGTACGCACTTCAAGAATTTTCTTTCCCTCATACAGCGTAATCTCCATATTTGCCGCATGATCGCTGTAATTTGTCACGCCTGATGCAACCGTATACGTGTCCCCGCTGCTGTCTTTGGTGCAGGACAGAAACGTATTCGCCACGTTAGAAACGGGACTTCCCACCACGCGGATGGTTGCCTGAAGCTGACTTTTGAGATTTTTCGTCTGTTTTGCCCCAATGCCGTCGGTATAGACGATGACATCTGCCAGATCGTTCTTTTTGTCTTTTTTCTGCACCGTCTGTACGGTTGCCAGTGCATCAGAAAGCGATCCGGCTGTGTCCGTGCCCTTGATGTCTGCCAGCGTCCGATACAGTGCTTTTTTTTCGGAAGTATGGACGGCAAGCAGATTGGTTCCCGTGCCGTCACAGGTAACAATGGATATTTTTGCCCCATCCGAAGCGGCAATCTGCTCTTTGATCTCACTTACGGCTTCCCCTAAGCGGGTATTGCCCCCTTTGGTGAGATGCTTCATGCTTCCGCTGGTGTCAATCAGATACACCACGTCCGTACTGCCTGTACCCTTACGCTGTACAAACGGTGCCATCAGTGCCAGAATAAGCAGCAAAAGGATCACGATCTGCAGATACATCAGCAGATTGTGCAAAAACTTTTCCCAGAACGTTTTAGACTGTTCATTATAAAAAAGCTTCTTCCACAACAGGTTCGAAGACACTGGTGTGTCTGTCCCCTTTGGCACAAGCAGATATAAAATCACAACAACCGGAATCGCCAGCAAAAATGCCAGCGGCCACAAACTCTCAAATATCATAATCCATCCTCAAATTTTTCTCAGACAAACAAAGGTCTTAAATCTTCTAAAATAAGCGCACGTCTCTCTTTTTCGGAATCACAGAGTATATAGGTGCCTCCGGCAGCCGATGCACTTTTTTTCAGCCGCACAGAAAGCTTTTGCAGTTCCTGTTCATAGCGCGCAATCACATCCGCACGCATCGTCACGCGCAGTTTTTCTTTGGACTCCATATCTATCAGATTGCGCGTACCGTCCATTGTCACACGCAGTTCTTCCGCACACAGTGTCTGAAGCAACACGGGTCTTTGTTTCGTAAAGTCCAGATACTGCATCGTTTTTTCCAGACAATCCTGCGTGGGATCTGTCGCTGCTTCGGTCAGAAAATCACTGACGATCACGGTAACTCCCGCCCCACGCCTCTGCATCTGGCGCACGGCGGAAAAAGAATCCGTCTCTGTCCCCGAAAATGTACGTGCCTGCAGCCATCCAAGTACTTTTGGCAGTGCATTCTTTCCCCCGGAAACCACAAGCGGAGTTCCCATCTGGCTGCTGTCATACAGCACCAGCCGGTCCATATGGTGCAAAGTCAGAAAGGCAATCACCGCGCACAGATCCTGTGCCAGTTCTGCCTTGCTCTTTTTTCCATAGTGCATTGATGCACTGGTATCTAAAATAACCGATACCACTGCTTCCTTTTCTTCGAAATATTCCCGGATATACATGCGCTCCGACCGCGCATAGACATTCCAGTCCAGCCTGCGCAGATCATCCCCCGGCATATACTCCCGGAAATCGGAAAATTCCGCAGAAGTTCCTTTCTGTACGGATCTGCGGTTTCCTGCCATATTCTGGCTGCTTTTCTGTTTCATCGCGATTACAAGCCGCGACAGCTGTTCATAAATTCCCGCATCAAGCATACAGTCCCTGTTCCTTTTCTGTTAAGATCTGCCCAATCACCGCATCTTCCGTAATCCCCTCCGATACCGCATCAAAACTGAGCAGAATCCTGTGCCGCAATACCGGAAGTGCAACACATTTGACATCCTCAAACGAGACATTCAGGCGGTTTTCCATAAATGCGCGTGCCCTGGCTGTGCGGATCAGTGCCTGTGCCGCACGTGGGCTTGCCCCCTCCCGGATATACGGATTGTCTGCATGAGTTGCCATAACCAGATCCAGAATATAATCCATGACGGCATCCGCAATCGGAATCTGTGCAACGCATGCGCGCGCTGCAAGCAGACTTTCCCGGTCCATGACCTTTGCGATCTTTGGCGGATGGTTTCCCTCCGTCAGTTCCACGATTTCCCGCAGTTCCTGCCGGTCCGGAAATTTTACCAGCACTTTAAACAAAAAACGGTCCAGCTGGGCTTCCGGCAGCGGATAAGTTCCCTCGTTTTCGATCGGATTTTGTGTGGCAAGCACCAGAAACGGCTCCGGCAGCTGATGGCTGGTCGTTCCGATCGTCACGGTGTGTTCCTGCATGGCCTCTAAGAGAGCTGACTGTGTCTTTGGCGTGGCACGGTTGATCTCATCCGCCAGCACCAGATTGGCAAAAATCGGTCCCTTTTCAAACCGGAATGCACTTTTTTGCTCTTCTTTTACGATGATGTTGGTACCGGTCACGTCACTCGGCATCAGATCCGGGGTAAACTGGATTCTCTGGAAACTCAGATCACACACCTGGCTGATCGTGCGCACCAGCATGGTCTTTCCCAGTCCCGGCATACCTTCTAAGAGTACATTTCCGCCCGCCAGAAGTGCCAGCATGACCTGGCGGATGACGTCTTTTTGTCCAATAATTCCCTTTGCAATTTCCTGTTCACATGCCATGGTGTTCTGCTGGCATACTTCATATTCTGTCATAAGATCTCCTCTCCATCAGTTCAGATTTTCAAAATAATTCCGGATGACATCTTCCATGCCGGCCGGGTATTTTCCATTGGCAATGCCTTCGTAGGCCTCTTTCGTGTAATCGCCGACCACGGAATCTAAATCCACGTGTTCGCCTTTCCATGCCAGACCATTCTTCGCCTTGTAATAATCGGAATTCTTCGAATCTCCCTTGTCCTTTGTGATACTGCTGTCGTTTCCGAGTTTATTCGGAACACTCACATAATCATGTGTTCCCCCTCCGGATCCGGTTCCGCGTCCGCTGCCTGTTCCGTTTCCTGTTCCACTTCCGTTTCCGCTTCCTGTCCCCTTGCCGTTTCCGCTTCCACTTCCATTGCCACTTCCACTTCCGTCCTTTCCACTGCCCGAATCTTCCCCATCCCCGGAATCCTGGGAACTGGTTTCCGAAGACTGCGTGGATTCCCCACGCTGCGTACCGCTTTGTGTAGTGCTTTGTACATCCCCCTGTGCCAGCTGGTTTCCTGTATTGGTATTCACCTGGATATTTTTAAGTACCGATGCAAGGGCATCCGTCCCGGAAATCTGTGCCGCCTGTCCATACTTGTAAGAAAGTTTCTGCCCGGCAGATGCCAGTGCCTGCTTCGTATCTGCCTGCTGCATTTCTTTTTGCGATAAGGCCAGTGACTGTATCAGTTCCTGCAGGGCTTTCTTTTGTTCTTTTGTCATGGAAGAGGTGTCGGTCTGTTTTAAGGCATCCATCACTTTTTGGATTTCTTTTTCCTTTTCCCGGGCTTCCTGCCGGATGGCATGCCGCTGTTTCACCTGTTTATGCGCGGGGGACGGCACAAACGAAAGAACAAGAGCCAGCCCAAGGGAAAGAAAAAGTGCCACAAGTTTCCTTCGGTCCGGACAAACACGCGCCTTTTTCCATGCATGGTCTTCCTGTAACATATGCACGGCATCGCTGCGCTGCATCCGGTCGATACTGCCCTCTTTTCCGATACGCCCATATGCCGTCACGATCCGTTCCTGAAACCCGAAACGGTCGATCTGCTGTGCTGCCTGTACCATGGTACATCTCTTCATTACCGTATAAATGCCTCCAGCTGCCGCACCACATAAAACTGCCAAAACAGCCCACACATGCACCGTATAAAAAGGGACAAACACCGCACATCCTTCCAGCACCATGGCGATGGTTCCACCTGCGGCAATTCCTGTGCTTTCATAGCGCAGGAACTTTTTTACGTTCTGTTTTCTTTTGCTGTAACGGATTTCCTGCAACAGAAATGCTTTTTCATCCATGCTGCTTTCCCCCTGCATGTTTTCTTCCATATCCTGCCATCGGATTGATCCGCCGCATCGCAATCAGAAGAAAGACAAATGCCAGTGCCACAAATAAAAGCGTGGAAACGGCCATCCATCCATAATGTACGGCAGTGCCCGAAACAGAAAGTGTTTTCCCGTAATTTGTAATCAGTTCTTCCGCCACGGATGTTCCGGTCATACTCCAGGTAAAAAATTCAAGCAGATACATGCCCGGATTGACCAGAAGCACCCAGCAGGATTTTTCCGGTACACCACCTGACATGCGGACAACCGAGGTGACCAGGTAGGGAAGAAAACTTCCGATAAACAGCAGAACATAGATACCATACGATAAAATTATGGCACTGATCGTTTTTTTACAGATGGAAGAACACAAAATTCCAATACTTGCAGAAACGAACGAAACCAGTAATGATACCGCCAGAAACCAGAACAGATTGCCCCATGAGAGTCCGCCGATGACAAATGCCAGTGCTACGATCGGAAGTCCTGCCACCACATAAAACATGCTCTGGATCATCGCGGTGAGCACCTTTCCCATAATAATGGAAAATCCGGTCATGCTGGTTGTCATCATAATATCAAAGGTCTGCCGCTCTTTCTCACCCGAAATTGCAGAAGCCGTGCGCACCGGGACTACCACTCCCAGAATAAAAATCTGCGTGACCGCAAGTGCCGGATACAGCCAGACAATGCTGCTGTATATGTTTGCAGACGAATAGGTCATCTGCTGGGAAAACAAAAACATGGAAAAGAAAAATACAACTGCCATAATCGCCTCATAAACAAATATTTCCCAGCAGATCCGCATACTGCGCGCCTGTACTTTAATATCTTTTTTTACCATTGGATTAATTCTCATCTTCCTGCCCTCCTGTCAGCTGCATAAACAGGGATTCGAGATTTCCCTCTTCTTTATAAAATCCTGTCACGATAATTCCATTCTGTATCATCTGTGCGATCAACTGCGCGATTTCTTCCTCTTTCATGGCATGCGAGATATGGATTTCCTTTTCTCCCACCGATTCCACTTTAATCTGCGGGTGTTCCTTAAGCATGCGCACTGCCGGCTCCATCTCCCCGTGAACCGAAACCACGATCCGGTTTCCACCGAAAACATGTTCCATGACATCCTCGATGTTTCCTGCTTCTACGAGTTTTCCGTGATCCATAATACCGATGCTGTTGCACATCTCTGCCAGCTCCGACAAAATATGGGAACTGATCACAATGGTTTTTCCCATGCCGCGCAGATTCTGCAAAAGTTCTTTCATCTCCACACGCGCACGCGGGTCCAGACCGGAATTCGGTTCATCCAGCACCAGAAGGGAAGGATTGTGGATGAGTGCCCGTGCCACACACAGCCGCTGCTTCATTCCGCGGGAAAGCGTATCCACATAAACCTCTTTTTTGTCGGATAAATTAACAAGTTCCAGCAGATCATTGGATACCGCGGTGATCTCCCTGGAAGTCATGCGGTACATGGAACCGTAAAAATCCATATATTCGCTGACTTTTAAATTGTCATACACACCAAAGAAATCCGGCACATAACCGATCTGCTTTTTAATTTCCTTCGGATGCAGCAGGGCATCCACGCCATGGATCGTAATGGTTCCTTCTGTCGGCGGCATAAGTCCGCATACCATCCGGATTGTTGTTGTCTTTCCGGCTCCGTTTGGTCCCACAAAGCCAAACAGATCCCCTTTGGGCACATGCAGGTTCAGATCCCTGACCGCCTGAAATTTTCCGTAGTTTTTATACAAATGACTAATTTGAAGCATGAGACACCTCCTGACCGGCAATCGTATACAGACAGCCAAACGAAATTTCCGAGCACCTGCTCTCTATGGTTTTTCCGTAGTCTGCGGTTACTCCTTCCACTACAACAGTACCCGACACATCGTTCTGCCGCCGGATCTGGCACAGTCCCAGATACAGTGCGGCTGCCATATCCTTATGCTTATACGAATATGTATTTCCATTCATGTTGTCTTGCGATAACACGCTGTAGACATCATCAAAATAAGAAATCTGCTGGGACAGCAGTGGTTTTTTACTTTTCCCATCTATCGTTATGGTCTCACCTGCTTTTACATCCGAAAATACCATGACCGTATCATCCGACACGCAGACAAGATAAGGGAAATCATAGGACGTGTTGTTTGTTATGCTTCCCCCCTGTTTCTGCTGCGTGAGCACCAGACCACTGGTGTCTATGCTTCCACATCCTTTGGCAGTTCCTGCCGCAAACAGATAGGCATTTTCAAAATTGCTCTGCGGTTTTACCCCAAGGGACAGCCCCCTGTCATATTCCACCAAATAGTGATAACGGTCTTCATATACCCTGCCGGAAGATGCCATACTATAAGATTCACTGAGACCTGTACCACCATATGCGTAATTATCATTCAGCCGTACCTTCCACGGTTTTACCCCGGAATGATACGCATTGTAATAGGTGGCGATACCAGTGGTACTTTTTCCATCCGCCTGCTGTGCGGTCACCGAATAAACCCGTGTCTCATGCAGCTTTAAATTCCGCCCGCCGATAAATACCACACCGATAAAAATTATGCCAAGCGCCGGTACCCCCAGCCAGTACCAGTCTCTTTTTTTCATCTTGCAAAGAAAAAGATAAAGCACCGGTCCAACAACGATCACATAGACCACTATCAGAACTTTCAGCCAGGAAAAATCCAATGCCGTATTGAGGTGGTCAATGACACCGAATGCATTTTCCCCACTCCATCCCCATTCCTCGTCATTGACATACTGGGAATAGCTCATGGAATATCCTGCCACCTGGTCATAAATTCCGTAACACAGATCCGGGGAAACTTTCTGCATCTGTTTTTCGCCAAAAGAAATGGCACATACACCGATGGCACCATCCCCACAGGCATACACCCACCCCGGATAAGCTTCGCTTTTGCTTGCATTTGTATTGTTCCGCTGCAGCTTTGCAACCGGCATCTGTGAAAAATCAATCCCGGTAAATCCGGAATAACTTCCCAGTTGCTGCATTTCTTTCGATACCTCATTTTCTTCTCCCACTTTGCTGACGCTTTTGCAGCTGACCTCCATAAATGAGGAATCAAAACCACCCAGTGTATCTTTGCCGCGCTCTCCGGTTCCAATCAGCAGCCATCCACCGTTTTTCACCCATTTCTCGATTGCTTTGATCTTCTCTTTTCCAAGTGAACTCACATCGTAGGAATCAATCACAAGAAAATACAGTTCATCCAGCTGTGCCTGCAAGGTATCTGCGTCCATCTGTGTCAGATATACATTCTGGTCTTTTCCGTGAAGATAATAGGTCTGGCCGCTCATGCTCATCCAGCCAAGCGCATCATAATGATCCGAAAGCACTCCCACACCAATACCGCGCTTTTCTTTGCCAAAAATACTGGCAAATGCTTCCTTTGCCACAACGTTTCCCTTTTCATCGATAAACGCCACGATTCCGTTTCCGCGCGTCTGGCTGACATCCGCATACGGAATGGTCATTGTATACTGTTTTTTTCCGTTCTGCGGCAATGTCAGGCACTGTTCAAATGCACAGCCGCTGGAGTTGTCTGTACCGGAAAACACCAGCCGCACCTTTCCGGAAAAATCCGCCCCACTGTTTTTGGTCTCCACCTGCACGACACAGTCTTTTTCCTGTTTCAGCAGTGTCACCGTTGCCGACAATGCCTGTTTCTGATCTGCATATACATTTGCTCTGCCACAAAATATGCCTAAAAATGCCAGGCATACCAGAAGCAGACTGCAGATTGTCTTTCTTATTTTCATAACCTTCTCCTTCCATAAATGCTCTTTACGATTTCCTGTTATTTATGATAACATACGTTATTTTGGAATGACATTAAGGTTTTCTTAAAATTGTCTGGCTTATTTACAGAATTTCTTAAAATAAAAAGCCCCTGCTCTCGCAGGGACTTCCAGAACCTTCTATCAGATATAATTTTTTATTGTGCGGTGGCACGGAACATGACATTTCTGTATTTTGCAAGTACACGCATCAGAATGCTTCCAAGAACGCATACCGAAATCACCTCTCCGATTCCGACCGTAATGGCATTAAACGGGATGGTTACATTCACACCGTGGAAATATACCGCCGGAATACCGTACGCATAGACCAGCACGAACGGAACAATAATCATATTAAAAATAACCGGTGGAAATGTGCATGCAATCTTGTGATTGCGCAGCAGATAGGTACATACCGCTGCCAGCAGCGTGGCAATGCTTCCGAAAATGACATCATAAATCACGGCGCCTGTCAGCAGATTCGCAAGCAGACAGCCAATCCACAGTCCCGGAATCGCTGCCGGCGTAAAAACAGGCAGGATACACAGTGCTTCGGAAAAGCGTACCTGAATCGTGTGGGATGCAAGTCCCAGTGCGTTGGCTACAAAAGTCAGCACTACATAAAGTGCTGCAATCACAGCAGCCTGAACAATAAATGTTACCTTTTTGTCTCTCATATCCATTTGTCTCCTTTAGTTTTGTTTTACGAGTGGAAGGTCTCGAACACTCGGTAATTTTTCGTGCAATCCCCTGTTTATGGGCTCTGCAACGGTTGACAGTATAGCACAGTACACCGCAAAAAGCAAGAATGCAATTTTCTACTGCCGGATATTTCTTTTCCTCTCCGTTTTGTATATTCCACATGATAGCAATAACAAAACCATTTTACAACAGGCCGCTATCATGTACGCAGATACCCCTGCATACTTTTTAACGCATTTTTCTCCAGCCGCGACACCTGCGCCTGCGAAATATGAATTTCATCCGCGACTTCAATCTGTGTCTTTCCCTCAAAAAAACGCAGACGGATGATATGCTCATCCCGTTCATTCAGATGTGACAGGGCATCGGAAAGTGACAAATCCTCCACCCAGTGCTCTTCCTTGTTTTTCTTGTCCGAAATCTGATCCATCACATACAGGGTGTCCCCTCCATCCGTATAAACCGGATCAAACAGACTCAAAGGTGTCTGGATTGCATCCAGTGCATAGACCACATCTTCTACCGGAATCCCACATTCAGTTGCAATCTCTTCGAGAGTCGGTTCCTTTTGTGCATTTTTTGCCAGCCGTTCCTTTGCCTGCATGGCTTTATATGCAATATCACGCAGTGAACGCGGAATGCGGTAACTGCTGTTATCCCGCAGATACCGGCGGATTTCACCAATAATCATCGGAACCGCATAGGTGGAAAATTTCACCCCGACACTCGTATCAAAATTATCTATTGCCTTCATCAGTCCGATACAGCCAATCTGGAACAGATCGTCCACATTTTCATTATGATTATTAAACCGTTTGATCACGGATAATACCAGCCGGAGATTTCCCTTGATATAGGTTTCTCTGGATGCCTTGTCGCCGGCTTTTATCTTTTTGAAAAGTTCTTCCTTTTCTTCTTCTTTCAGTATTGGCAGCTGGGCCGTATTTACCCCGCAGATTTCGACTTTGTATGTTGACATGGGATGCCTCCGTTATAATTGGATTTATAATAAAGGATTCCCATGTGCTGTTTTTTTATTCATTTTCCCACGGTTGTTCCGGATATGGAAAAAGCGGGACTTAAGTCCAATGTCATTAAGTTAAGATGACCAATCAAGATCTTAGCATCAGAAATGATGCTAGGGTCTTTTTATTTTGTAATAAATGCTTGACATATGATTCGAAATGTGCGGCCGCTTTCGCTATTGAATGATAATGAGGTAGCGAAAGCGGCCCTTGTAATTAAGAACATCTTGATTGCAAGGAGGTAACGCATATGAGCAATTATATTAATCAAGTTTCAGATTCTCTAAAGAATCATATTTCGGAATTAGCTAACAATCCATGTTTATTTCTTCGAAACCCCAATGTCGATTTCTCTCGAAAACGGAAAATTGATTTCAAAACTTTTATAGGAATCATGATGAATTCGGGTGGAGCTACTATGAGTAAAGAACTACTTGATTTCTTTGATTTTAACAAAAATACTCCGTCTGTGTCAGCATTTACGCAACAACGTTCAAAAGTACTTCCAGAGGCTTTTGAATATTTGTTTAAATCTTTTACGGATGACAACCTTCCAACTACTAATAATTATCATGGTTATCGTTTAATTGCATGTGATGGAAGTAACTTGACCATTGCAACCAATCAAAAGGATCCAGAAACTTTTTGGGAACGTAATCAGCATGGTTCAATTGTTAATAAACTACATCTAAATGCCTTTTATGATGTTTTGAATCGTATATACACCGATGTTTTAGTGCAAACAGCAGCGGATTACAACGAGTTTAGAGCATGTGCAACAATGATTGACAGATCAAAACTAGAGAATGTTATTCTTGTTGCTGATAGAGGATATGAAAACTATAACATTTTTGCACATGCAATTGAAAAAGGATGGAAATTCGCTATACGTGTCAAAGATAAAAATAGTAATGGAATTGTATCTGGGTTAAATCTTCCTCCAAATGATGAGTTTGATATAGATATCACTCAGATTTTTTCGAGGAAAAATACAAAGACCACAAAAAATGCAGGCTATAAGTGGATGCCTGTAAATCAAGTGTTTGATTATCTTCCACGAAAAAGTGATAAAACATACGAATTATCATTTCGTATTATTAGATTTCCTATAGGGTCTAATTCTTATGAAATAATAATTACAAATCTTGATAGAAATATTTTTGATGTAAAAGAAATAAAGGAAATCTATCATTTGAGATGGGGAATAGAAACTTCATTCAGAGAATTAAAATATGCCATAGGATTAACAAGTTTCCATGCACGAAAACCAGATTTTATTAAACAAGAAATATATGCACGATTACTTTTGTATAACTATTGTGAATTAATAACAACACATGTAATAAAACAAATGAAAAACAATGATAAAACAAAACAGGTGAACTTTACAATCGCCATTTATATTTGTAGAGAATATCTCCGTAATAAACGCAATCTTAGTCCACCTGATGTGATTAACCTAATAGAAAAGCATGTATTACCAGTAAGACCTGGTCGAAAAGACCCTCGCAAAGTCAAACCCCAGGCATCTGTAAGCTTTCTATATAGAGTGGCTTAATCATAGATAATTATAAGTTTTTTTTGACAGATAAACAATCTGTCTTTTTGTTGTGCTACAAAATAGATAAAAGAAAAAAACACATCATATTTATCAAACAATTGCAAATATGATGTGTTTTATAATTATGTCAAAATTCTTAACTTAATGACATTGGACTTAAGTCCCACTTTTCCTCCGATTTACCGGTCCCACTTATCGCAGAGCGAATTGATCTGATCCGCAAACTTTCCAAGATCTTTATTCGCCATGCCCTGACATTTTTTAATAACGGCAATGAGACGTTCTCCCGCAATCATCAGGCGGTCAAACGCGCCGGATTTTGCACGGTAAACACCCTGTGTCTTTTTCTCCACAAGCTGTCTGCTTCCCTGTGCGATCTGTTCTCCGGTAAGCAGATCATACGCATCCCCGCTATATGGAGCTAAAGCATCAAATCCCACATCGTTTTTGACATGTTCCGCAAACTCTACCGCGGTGGTTTCCTCGCCATGTACAATAAACACTTTCTTCGGCGGCTTCTTAAAGTTTGCAATCCATGCAGTCAGATGATCCCTGTCCGCATGCCCGCTGATACCCGGAAGGTTTACGATGCTTGCTCTGACCTCAATTTCCTCTCCGAAAAGTTTTACCTTTTTTACTCCGTTTAACAGAGAATAGCCCAGCGTTCCCGGCACCTGATAACCGACAAACAGAATCGTAGAATCCGTCCGCCACAGGTTGTGTTTCAAATGATGCCGGATACGGCCGGCTTCGCACATGCCGGAAGCCGAGATAATCACTTTGGATTTCTGGTTGAAATTGATCATCTTGGATTCTTCACTGGAAACTGCCACTTTCAGCCCCGGAAACTGGATCGGGTTGATGCCCGACTGTACCAGCTGTCTTGCTTCCTCATCAAAGCACTCTTCCACACTCTTATGAAAAATATTTGTTGCCTCCACGGCAAGCGGACTGTCGATATATACTTCAAATCCCGGATACTCCGGCAGCAGCCCCTCGGTTTTGATCCGGCGCATATAGTAAAGCATTTCCTGCGTCCTGCCGACAGAAAATGCCGGAATGACCAGATTTCCGCCTTTGGTAAACGTGGAATTCATCACCTTTGCCAGTTCTGCCGCATAATCCGGCGGTGTATTGTGATTGCGGTTTCCATAAGTGGATTCCATGATCACATAGTCCGCTTCCTCAAGATATTCCGGATCACGGATCAATGGACGGTTGTAGTTTCCAATATCCCCGGAAAAGACAAGTTTTCTTGTCTCGCCATCCTCAGTCACCCATATTTCAATGGAGGAGGAGCCAAGCAGATGCCCCGCATCGACAAACCTTATGGTCAGTCCCTCGCAGATCTGCACCGTTTCATGGTATGTACACGGAACGAAATGCTCTAAAACCCCCTGCGCATCCTCCATGTTATACATCGGTGTCACTTCCGGCCTTCCTGCACGCCGCGCCTTGCGGTTTTTCCATTCTGCCTCAAATTCCTGAATATGTGCCGAATCCTTCAGCATGATATTACACAGTTCACAGGTTGCCGTTGTTGCAAAAATCTTTCCCCGGAACCCGTGATTATACAAAAGTGGGAGAAGTCCGGAATGATCAATATGGGCATGCGTCACAAACACATAATCAATCGTTGCCGGGTTAACCGGTATCTCCTGATTCACATACAGATCCGCCCCCTGTTCCATACCACAGTCCACCAGAAAATGAGTCTCCCCAAATGCCACATAATGGCAGCTTCCCGTCACCTCACGGTCTGCCCCTAAAAATTCAATCTTCATAAAAACCACGCCCTTTCATCCTGCTGTCCTTGTTATTTTGCATATAAATTTTACTATTTCAGAGCAAATTTTATGTAATTAGTATAGCATACTTACACATTATTTTGAATTGATTTTTTCAGCCGCACCATAATTTTTTTCTCCAGTCTCGAAATATAGGATTGCGAAATTCCAAGCAGGTCTGCCACTTCTTTCTGGGTCATTTCCCTGCCGTCTTTTCTTCCGATTCCATAGCGCAGACAGATAATTTCTTTTTCCCGCGGAGTCAGCGTATTAACCGCAGTGCGGAGAAGCATGATCTCCGCCTCATTCTCCATATCCCGGTAAATGATATCTTCATCGGTTCCAAGAATATCCGAAAGAAGAAGTTCGTTTCCATCCCAGTCCACATTCAACGGCTCATCAATCGATACCTCCAGCTTCACTTTATTATTTCTGCGCAGATACATAAGAATCTCATTTTCGATACACCGGGACGCATAAGTCGCCAGTTTGATCTTCTTTTCCGGATTAAATGTATTGATTCCCTTGATCAGCCCAATCGTTCCGATGGAGATCAGATCCTCCACACAGATTCCGGTATTTTCAAATTTCCGTGCCAGATATACCACCAGACGCAGATTGTGTTCGATCAGCTGCTTTCTTGCGTCTTCGCGCGTCATGGGTTCACTGTCCCCATGCAGCCCGCTTAAAGCAATAAGACAGCGGTTCTCCTGTTCCCGCTCCAAAGGTGGTGGCAGTACATCTGCCCCTCCTATGTAAAAAACCTCATCATCCGTAAAAAACAGGCGGATTCTCTTCCACACCAGTTCAAACAGTGAAAACATTACGTTTCTCCTTTCTCAGTTTTTTTGTCATTTGGGATGGATCTTTTGTGCAGCCACAGTGGTCTGCCACCGATGCATGCAGAATCAGCTGATACGGTTTATTGCACAGCACCCCATTTCCCGCGCAGCCAACCCATACCTGTTTCCAGTCACAGAATTTTGCCGGCTCCGTCTCTACTTTCATCCCATCCATGCAGTACACCTGCAATTTTCCATGTGGATTTCCAAGTGCACGGTATGGAATCTCCTTTTGTACCGTTTTTTCATCGACAAGCTTCTGCAGCAGGGCTGCATCTGCAATATGTACCGGATTCCCACTTAATGGCATGGTTAAAAGATTGCCGGAATCCAGCAGTCCGATACATGGAACCGACACCGTTTTGTTATACAGGACCACAGACATCTGTCGCTTTTGCCTCTGCACCGACACCACGAGATTTTTGACAAGTACGTAAGTGATTCCGGCCGTTGCCAGTGCGGTATACAGATACAGATTTTCCAGTCCCGTCAGATTGTAAACTGCAGTTGCCACTCCGTTTAACAATACAATGGACAACCAGCTGCTTAAAATCCTCACCATCCTCTGTTTTTTATTTTCCCTGCCAAACGCAAGAAAAACCATAAGCGGCACGATGCCGATGGCAGTACACAGGACGGAAATTGCATAAGGCAGCACCATCAGTCCAAACGCTTCAAGTCCCGTGCCGGAAACCGCCGCAGCTAACATGCGCAGATTCCGGTGACAGACTGCACTTTTGCAAAATACACAGGTAAGGGATAATACAAGAAAATTCATCAGAAAGTTTTGTTTCAGAAAGATATCAATATAGAATACATATATAAAAAATCACCTCCTGTCTCTGCTCCTATTATAAGAAAAATATTCCTCATAATTTGGCAAAAACAAGAGGTTGTTATTTGGAAATTATCGACATATTGTGCGATTTTATCTTCTAGGGTTCTTCAGAAAATCCGGAATATTGATTTCTACCGGCTTTACATTACTCTCTACCGGCTTCGGACGCTGAATCCCGGAATAGTTTGAAGCGGAAGGAGCCGGTGCCTGTGGCTGCGGCTGATTGACCGGTCTGCTTCCCACACCGGTACCTGTATTGACATAATTGCTGTTATTGACCCCCGGAAAACTATTGTTTCCAGAAGCAGCTGCACGGCTGACAATTCCAACGGAACCTGTCGGACGGACATTGTTTGTATTCGGATATACCATACGGCCACCGATTCCACCCGCCTGCTGCTGTGGCTTCATCTTCATGGATGGATTCTCCAATCCGGTTGCAATTACAGTGATCGTAGCTTCATCTGTCATGGTCTCATCATACTTTGCACCAAAGATGATATTTGCATCTTCTCCTGCCAGATCCTGTACATAGCTTGCTGCATCATTTGCATCCATCAGGGAAATATCACCGGAAATATTGATGATTACATGGCTTGCACCATTGATGGTTGTCTCAAGAAGCGGAGATGCAACGGCAAGTTTCACCGCCTCGATTGCTTTCTCATCGCCCTTGGCATTACCGATACCGATATGTGCCATACCCTTGTCCTTCATAACGGTCTGCACATCGGCAAAATCCAGATTGATAAGTGCCGGCAGATTGATCAGATCTGTGATTCCCTGTACTGCCTGCTGTAATACTTCGTCTGCTTTCTTTAATGCATCCGGCATGGAAGTACGTCTGTCAACGATCTCTAAAAGTTTATCATTTGGAATAACGATCAGGGTATCCACGCTCTCTTTGAGTTTTTCAATACCGGATACGGCATTGATCATACGTTTCTTTGCCTCAAACTTAAATGGCTTTGTCACAACTCCAACGGTCAGGATTCCCTGCTCCTTGGCAATCTTTGCAACGACCGGTGCTGCACCGGTACCGGTACCGCCACCCATACCACAGGTAACGAATACCATATCTGCACCCTTGACTGCAGCGGATAATTCTTCTGCACTTTCCTCTGCTGCTTTCTCGCCGATCTCCGGCTGTGCTCCTGCACCAAGTCCTTTTGTAAGCTTTTCTCCGATCTGTATCAACGTAGGAGCCTTGCAAAGCTGCAACGCCTGCTTATCTGTATTTACTCCGATAAATTCGACTCCACCTATATTCTCATCAATCATGCGGTTCACAGCGTTATTACCAGCACCACCTACACCAATCACGATAATTTTGGCACTCGTATCTGTCTCTGTTGTCCGAATCTCCAGCATGGTTCTTCCTCCTCTTTCCTATAGCCCTGCGGCACCGTGAAACATAAAAATGTTTCATACGTACTCATATAGACTATAATATAATTTTTCATACAAATAATCAACCGAAAATTATGATTTTTTATTATCTTTTTTCGAACTTTCCGTTTTGTCAAACACAATATTTGTCGTTTCTTCTGTCCAGTTTTCTAAATGTAGTGTTCCTTCCATTCCCTGCAGCTGCGGTTTGATTTTTGCCAGCCGCTCCACTTTCTGGGTCAGAAATTCCAGGGAACCCATGGAAACTTTAACCGTCCCGTATGTCAGAACCGGCTCATTTTCCACACCATAGGTAATGGAATCCGGGATCAGATCATTGCGTTTTAAAGCCTGCGTCAGCGTCAGAAGCTGCTTTAGCCGCTTCGAGCCGATCGGCAGCTTTTCATACTGCACTACTTTTTTACAGTCAATCCCAAGAATCTGTGGTGTATCCTCAATCACACGGTCAGACAATTCTGTCACAATCCCGTCTTTGTCAAAATAGACGTTCTTATTGATCGAGGAGAGATACAGATATCCCATGATTCCCTTCTCATACACTTTGATATGCAGCGTCTGCGGATCTTTCAGGCTGATCTCCATCGTGTCCACAAACGGAACTTCACTGGTATTGACAAATTTATATTTCAGGAATACATACAGGGAATTCCAGGAATACTCATCGTTTAATACTGCTTTTTCAATCACTTTGGCATCGTAGAGTTTGTTTCCCTCCACCTCCACATTTTTTACTTTAAAAACGGTAAAAATGATCAGAACTGCCAGTGCAAGCACAATCAGGATCCCCAGTATCACCTGCAGAATGTTTTTTCTTTTTTTCTTTTTTCTTCGTTCTTCTTTAATCATGACAAACCTACTCGATCGTATCCAGACGGATGCCCTTCGACACGCTCAGCGCAAGCCCCATCTCTGCCATAAGGAATACAAGCGAGGTACCTCCGTAACTGATAAACGGCAGAATGACACCGGTATTCGGAATCGTATTGGTAACAACCGCAATATTTAAAACTACCTGAATCGCAATATGTGACATAATGCCCGTCACCAGAAGTGCCCCGTACAGATCCTTTGCATTATTGGCAATGACCATCATCCGCCAGAGCATCAGGACAAACAGAAGAATGACACAGACGGCACCGAAAAGGCCGAGTTCCTCACAGATAATGGAAAAAATCATATCATTCTGTGCCTCCGGCACATTGCCCAGCTTCTGCAGGCTCTGTCCGAGTCCTTTTCCAAACAGCTTGCCGGATCCGATTGCATAGAGTGCCTGCATGGTCTGATATCCCTTATCTCCCGCTGTCTCCGGATGTTTCCATGCCTCCACACGGTCACTCCGGTAAGACGCGATATTGATAAATGCGAAAATAAACAGCACCCCCAGCACGGCAACCACAAAAAACTCTTTGTACTTCGGACTTGCCACAAACAGCATACAGACAGCAATCCCAAGAATGATAATCGCCGTACTCAGGTTGTTTACCGCGACAAACAAAACAAGCGGCACCAGACGGATTCCTACTTTTGCCATGCTTGAAACCTTATCCAGCTGCTTGGGAATACGCTCGATCAGCATCGCCAGATAAATAATGATGGCAATCTTTGCAAGCTCCGATGGCTGAAAGCCGATCGGTCCGACCTGAATCCAGCGGGACTGTCCGTGGGAGCTTCGCGTCAGCCCCGGTACCTTTGCCAGAACGACAAGGCAAAACCCCAGGGCTCCCCAGTATGCCAGCCTTCCGAATTTTCTCCACACATGATAATCCTTCTTTGCAAAATAGAACATAAAAACAAGACCGATTGCAATATTTCGCGCCTGCAGTTTCAGATAATGTGCACTGTCCCCATATTTATTTGCTGATGTATACGAACTGGAACTGTAAAGCATCACCAGTCCAAAACACAATAGGAAAATAATGATAAACAACAGATTATAGTCAAAATATGTTGTTTTCTTTTCCCCACGTCTCCGTTTCGGCACGACTCACTACTCCTCTAATCCACGAACGATTTCTTTGAATATCCGTCCACGCTCCTCATAGTTCGGGAACATGCCCCAGCTGGCACATGCCGGTGAAAGCAGAACCGCATCCCCGGATACTGCATGGTCATAGCAGTAACGGATCGCTTCCTCAAAGGTCTCACAGCGCACGGTATCCATAAACCCATGCTTATGCGCACACACTTCAATCTTCTCTGCTGTCTGTCCGATCAGCACCAGTTTTTTTACTTTTCCGTCAAATGCATCAATCCACTCATCGTATGTGGACTGCTTATCATAACCGCCTCCGATCAGAAGCGTTGGACGGTTCATCGCACGGATTCCCTGAATGGCGGCATCCGGGTTGGTTCCCTTGGAATCGTTGTAAAAACGGACCCCTCTCTTTTCGGTCACATACTCGATCCGGTGTTCTACTGCCTGGAAACGCTTCAGCACCTCCACGATTTTCTCCATCGGCACTCCGAAATTCACACTCATGGCAGTTGCGGCCATGACATTTTCATAGTTATGTCGTCCCAGCAGATTCAGATCATTGACATTGATCACCTTCTCGGTGTTTCCGTCATGCGCATAAAAGATTTCCTCTCCGTCGAGATAAAATCCTTCAGCAAGTTTTCTTGCACTGCTGAACCAGACCACATGCACCGGTGCGCTCTCTCCGAATGCCCGAAGCACTTCATCCTCATAATTGAGTACACACACCTCATCGTTTGTCTGGTTGGTGGTAATCGCCTCTTTGGTCCGGATATAACACTCCATCGTATGATGGCGGTTCAGATGATCCGGCGTAATATTTAAGATTGCGGATATTTGTGGATGGAACTCATGAATGGTTTCCAGCTGGAAACTGCTGATCTCTGCGACGGTTACGGTTTCATCCGTCATTGTGGCAGCCTCGGAAGTATACGGAATTCCGATATTTCCAACCACGCGCACATCCTTGAAATAATTTTTCATGATTTCTCCGGTCAATGCTGTCGTAGTGGTCTTTCCGTTTGTTCCGGTGATTGCAATCAGTCTGCCTTTTGCGAAGGAATATGCAAGTTCAATCTCGCCCCAGATGCAGACGTTCTGTGCACGCATCCGCTCTACGACCGGCAGATCCGTCGGGACGCCCGGACTTAAGACTGCTACATCAAATGCGCGCAGCTGCTCATCCGTCAACTCCCCCAAAAGCACCGGCATTCCTTCCAGTTTCGGTGCCTTTTCATATAACTTTTCTACATCCAGATCCTTGTTTCCATCATAGAGAACAGTTTCAATTTTTTTATCCAATAACAGTTCTGACGCAGCAATGCCGCTCTTTCCGGCTCCCACAACCAGAACCTTTTTTCCTTCAAGTTTCATTACGATCAACCTCCATCTTTGCGTATAATTACGATTATAAGGTATTTACTGCTCCAATTCAAGGTAAGGCAGTATGTTTTCGAAAATTTCCTTTGCCACAGGAGCCGCAATGGTACCGCCATAATAAATGCCGGAAGGGTTCCTTATGATCACAAGTACCAGAACTTTCGGATCATCCGCCGGTGCAAACCCCAAAAACGAGGAGATGTACTTATGTGCGGAACGGGGCAGGGTCTGTGAAGTGGCTGTTTTTCCGCCAATCTCATACCCCTCAATATATGCTTTGTTTCCGCCTCCCTCGGATACCACTTTTTCCAGCAAAAACCGCATTTTTTCCGACGTTTCCTCCCTGCAGATTCCCTCCTTCACCGGAAAATCAAACGTTTTTATTACTTTTTTGTCTCCATTCTCCACCTGCATTCCGACGTGCGGTGTCACGCGGTTTCCTCCATTAATAATAGAAGAAACGGTGGTTGCCAGCTGGATCGGTGTGATTTGAAATGACTGTCCGAATGAGATGGTTGCCAGTTCCACAAGCCCGATCTTTTCCCGCTTGTGCATGATGGTCGAAGCCTCTCCCGGCAGGTCAATCCCCGTTTTATGTAACAGACCGAACTGCTCAAAATAGTCATAAAAGTGATCGGCACCGATCCGAAGTCCCACATTGATAAACACGGGATTGCAGGAATTTTCGATTCCTTCCACAAAGCTTTCCGCTCCATGCCCGGTCGTTTTGTGACAGCGGATTCTGCGGTCCTCCACCACAATGTATCCCGGACAGTGAAACCGGTCTTCCAAAGAAACCACACCTTCTTCCAGTGCCGCTGCCGCGGTGATCACCTTAAATGTTGATCCGGGCTCATAGGTATCATTGATACACTGGTTTCGCCACATCCGGTTACAGTATTCCTGCTCCTTTTTGGTACCCTCATACTCCTTATACTCCTCAATCAGCTGAAACGGCTCATTCAGATGAAATTCCGGATAATCCACCATTGCCATGACGGCTCCGTCGGAAGGATTCATCACAATAATACTGACAGAATCCGCTTCTTTCTGAATATATGCTTTATTTGCCGCCTGCATGGCAAACATCTGAATATTTGCATCCAATGATGTGCGCAGATTATTTCCGGCAACAGGTTCTTTGCGTTCCTCTCCGATATTGTCAACTTCCACACCACGGGCATCCGTTGTCGTCAGAATCAGACCATCGGTTCCCTCCAGATATTTGTCGTACACACTTTCCAGTCCGATAATTCCCTGGTTATCCCCGCCGGTAAACCCCAGCACTTTTGAGGCAAGCGTATCGTATGGATAATTCCGTTTATAATCCTCATCCACTTTCACCCCTGCATAGCCATAGGCAAGAATCCGGTTTCCGGTTTCCTTATCGACATTACTTTTGATCTTCTCGAGAGACGAATATTTTTCTACCCGCTTACGGACCTTTTCTTCCGGAATTCCAAGCTCCTTTACGAGCATGGCAATGACCGCTTCCGGTTCCTTGATCTGGTTATGTATGACAGAAATGGTGCAGACTGATTTGTTATCTGCCAGTACTACACCATTTCGATCCAGAATTTTGCCTCTGGCGGCTTTTATTTTTCTTTCTCTCTGCTGCAGATCTTTTGCCTGCGTCTCATAATATTTTCCCTCAAAAAGCATAAGATAGACCAGACGCCCGCACAAAACCATCGACATCAGAACAACAGAAAAGAATATGATACATATTTTTCTGCGGTGATAGGTTTTATTCCACTCCATGAAAAGCACCACGATCCTTTTCTTAAAGCATATGCACTGCAGAGCCTTTCTAAGAACTCTCTGTCTTTAGTTCTTCTTTTTCTTTTCATTTCTGGACTTGGTTCCGTTATGCTTTCCGGTATACTGTGAGCTGTCTTTTGACCCGGTAACATCATAGCCCTTGTTTACACCGGTCTTCTTTTCATCCGGATAAATATTCATATACGGAAGAACTTCTTCTAAGATCTCACGCGCAATGTTCTGCGCAAACACGCTGTGCGGCTGGTCTGCCACATTTGGTTCATTCACAACCACATAGATCAGTACCTGCGGATTGTCGTATGGGGCAAATCCCATAAATGAAACAAGATATTTTCCGTTTCCACGCGGAAACTTCTGTGCGGTTCCTGTTTTACCGCCCATAGAATATCCATCCACTTTTGCCGTATTTCCCGTACCTTCCTTTACGACACTCTGCAGATAATCCCGGATTTTATCGCTGGTACTCTGGGAAATGGTCTGTTTCACAGCTTTCGGTTCCACCGTGGAAATCGTATTTCCTGTCGAATCCGTGATTTTGGTTACCAGATGCGGCTGATAATAAGTTCCGCCATTGATCAGTGACGCAAATCCACTCACCATCTGGACCATCGTACAGTTATAGTTCTGTCCGAATGCATTGGTTGCCAGATCGATCGGTTTCATATCTTCCACCTGATACATCAAAGATGCGGTATTTGCCTCTCCCGGCAGATCAATTCCCGTTTTCTGTCCAAATCCATAGATGGACTGGTACTCTGTAAAATGATTCTTTCCGATTTTGTATGACATCTGCATGATGGCATCATTACAGGAATCCATAAGTGTCTTCCGGACGGTTTCTATTCCATGTCCGTAGCGCGCCACGCAGCGCACCTTCTGTCCATTAAAATCCTCGTACCCATCACAGTCAAATGTCATTTTATCTTTGATTGTTCCGGTTTCAAGTCCACACGCAACCGTAAAAGGTTTCTGTACAGATCCCGGCTCATACGTTGAGGATACACAAAAATTCTGCCATATCTCATTGAGTGCATCCATTTTGTCATCCTCAGACATGCGCTTGATCTGTTTTTTGGTGTACCATTTTCCCAGATCCCTCGGGTTATTCAGATCCACATTCGGATAATCTGCCATGGCAAGGATTTCTCCATTGTTTGGATTCATGACAATCGCTGCCGTATTGATACTTCCGGTTCCTTTATAATAGTTGTCCCGGTATTTTTCATTCCAGTCTTTGATTTTTTCTTCAACGATGGACTGGATATTTGCGTCGATGGATGTCACCAGCGTATCCCCGTCCTGTGCATCAATAACGGTCTTTTCAAAATCGCTGTCCGAGTCCAGATAACCGTACTCCCGCCCATTGATTCCGTTTAATGTACTGTTGTAATAATTCTCCAGTCCGGTTGTGCCGACATTCCCGGAAGAAGTAAAACCAATCACGGAAGAGGCTAAAGATCCAAACGGATAATTCCTCTGATATTCTTTTTCAAACCAGACACCCTTGATATCCGGGTTCACTTTGTTTCCCTTTTTGTCTATGGCATCCTGCAGTTCCACAAAAGGCTGTACTTCGTCATATGGTACTTTCTTGGCAAGTACAATATAGCGTTTATCCTTTTTTTCTTTTATAATTCTGCGGATCTCCGTTTCATCCAATTCCGGGAAACATTTCACCAGTGCATCCACGGTCGGATCAACATACTCTTCTTTGTCATTGACAACGGTACAGTCTAAAATCACATTATAGACTGCCACACTGGTAGCAAGAACCGTACCGGAACGGTCGATGATTTCTCCCCTCTGGTACGGAATCGTTTTACTGTCATAGGACTGCATGGAAAGTACTTTTTTCTGATAGGTTTCCCCTTTCGTGTGTTCAATATAAGTCAATCTGCCGACCAGTCCACACAAAACAGCCAGAATAAGGGAAAACAAAACCATCAGTTTTGTCCGCATCTTCCGGTTAAATTTCTGTGCCGGTCTTCTTCTCTTTCTTCTCACATCTGACTCCTGTTATTTGGATGGAATATCCTCATACTGATCCATGAAATTGCTGTTTTCCACGGTATAATATACCACCTGTTTTTCCGTTGGATATTTCATGCCAAGCTTTTTCATTGCCACTTTTTTGATATGTTCAAGGTCTGTTGAAGTTGTAAGATTTTTATAACGTGCATCATTGTCCGCGCGAAGATCTGCCAGCTGACTCTCCAGATTTGCCACATTTTTCATTCGTGTCGTCATCTGCGACTGCATTTGTACAAACAAAACGGCAGTCAGTGCAGTGATCACTACACATGCCGTAAGAAATACCACATAACCGCGGCTCATCTCCATCGCTCTCTGGCGATTCCTTCTCGCTGCATTTCTACGGTTTTTGCGGCGTCTTGCCTCTTCGATTTCTTTGCGTGTTCTCTGATTGTGCCGAACCGGTGTATCCAGTTCTCTCACGGTATTCCCGTTTACATAATAGTTTTTACTGCTCATAACGCTTCCCTGCTTTCCATTCCATCTTCCACACGCTCAAACACGCGTAATTTTGCACTCTTTGATCTGCTGTTCTCTTCGAGTTCCTTCTCCGAAGGCAGAACGGGCTTTCTTGTCACCACACGTCCTTTGGATTTCTTTCCACATACACAGACCGGAAAATTGCTCGGGCATGTACACGGATTTTCGTTCTTTTTGAAGTTGGATTTTACAATACGGTCTTCCAGTGAATGAAATGTGATAATGCAGATTCTTCCCCCATCATTCAACAAATCAATCATGGTATCTAACGTATCGCGAAGTACATCAAGTTCATGATTCAGCTCAATGCGGATTGCCTGATACGTCCGCTTGGAAGGATGTCCTCCGGTCACCTGTACTTTCATCGGGATGGCTCCACGGATGATTGCGTTGAGTTCCCCGGTCGTTTCAATCGGTTTTTCTTTCCGCGCCTGTACAATATGCTTTGCAATATTCTTTGCGAACCGATCCTCTCCATAATCACGAATTATGCGGAACAGTTCCGCTTCACTGTAATCGTTCACAATGTCCCTTGCGGTCAGGCGCTGACGCTTGTCCATCCGCATATCCAGCGGTGCATCCTCACTCCGGTAGGTAAACCCGCGTTCCGGTGTATCCAGCTGGAAAGAAGAAACTCCCAGATCGAGAATGATTCCATCCACTTTTTCGATTCCGAGATTCTTCAACACGTCCGCCATCTGTGCATAATTGCTTCTTACGATGGTAACCCTGTCTGCATAATCTTTCAGTCTCTCTGTGGCAGCGGCAATGGCATCCGCATCCTGGTCGATTCCGATGAGTCTTCCAGTTGTCAGATGTCTGCATATTTCCAGTGAATGTCCGCCTCCCCCAAGCGTTCCATCCACATAAATGCCATCCGGGCGAATATGTAATTGTTCAATTGTCTCGTTCAAAAGAACGGAATAATGTTTAAACTCCATATTTAGATTCCAATTCCCAACTCTGCCATATGCTCTGCGATCTCATCCATATCGTCAAAATCGTTGTTTTCCAGATACCGTTCTTTGCTCCAGATCTCCACACGACTGAATACACCGACGGAAACAACTTCTTTATCGATTCCTGCGTATTCCCTCAGATTCGCCGGAAGTAAAATTCTTCCCTGCTTGTCCACTTCGCAGTTTGCAGCTCCTGCAAAAAAGAATCGCATAAACTTTCTTGCATCTTTTGAAGTCAGTGGTTTTTCACGAAGACTCTCCTCAATCCGTTTCCATTCTTCCTGGGAATAAACAAACAGACAGCCATCCAGTCCCTTTGTCACAACAAATTCATTGCCAAGTTGTTCCCGGAACTTGGAAGGTACGATCAGTCTGCCTTTTGCATCAACCGAATGATTGTATTCGCCCATAAACATGGCAGACTCACCTCCCCTTCCTCATTTTCTGAACTTCTGTTTTCTCACCACTTTGTACCACAAAATGGATTTTTTATTCCACTTTCCACCACTATGTATCCATAATACCCTAAAAGCCCCCTGAAATCAAGGGTTATTCCCGGTCTTTCTTGAAAATGAGCCGACGGCTGCCGTTTTTTCCAAAAAAAATCCTCCACACGTGGAAACGTGTGGAGGATTTTCCCATCCAGATGTATTTTATGCTGTTTTTTTGTGCCGACGGATATGCCAGATGATGATCCAGGAAACCGATACGATCACAAGAAGCGCTGCAAGTGCCATGGACACCGGATAACCGATGACCGGGAGCAGCAGCTGGTCCGTCCGCAGGGATTCTATCCAGAACCTTCCAATCCCATACCCTGCCAGATACAGCAAAAAGACTTCCCCATCAAACCGCTTGTGTCTGGTAAACAGGATCAGAAGGATCAAAAGAATCAGATTCCACAAGGATTCATAGAGAAACGTGGGATGTACCTGGATATAAGAGATACCATTTACTTCCACCACATGCTGCAGCAGGCTGTCCGTCACATCCGAGGATCGGACGGCAGAAAGCGGCAGCTGCATGGCAAACAGCCCGTCCGTATAACCGCCAAATGCCTCCCTGTTAAAGAAATTTCCCCACCGGCCGATGACCTGTCCTAAGACCAGACCAAGTCCCGCGGTATCGCAAAGCAGACCCATGGACAGTTTCCGTACCCGTGAAAACACAAACACGGTAATGATTGCCGCAATCACGCCTCCGTAAATCGCCAGACCTCCCTGCCGCAGATTGAACACACTCAGCAGATCGTCCTTGTATAGATCCCAACGGAATATCACATAATAAACCCGCGCCCCAATGACAGAACAGATAATGGCAACGAGTGCCAGGTCAAAATAAGTATCCGTTTTCTGGCCGGTCCGTTTTGCCATCCAGCAGGCGATTCCAAGTCCTGCTAACATTCCAATTGCAATCACAATTCCATAATATGCCACCGAAAAATTTCCGATCATGATATTTTTTCCGACATGGTGCAGATAAATATGTAAATGTGGAAAATTAATACTGTAATCCGTTAGTTGTTCCATTCCTTTTCTCCTTTCACTGGCAGGGCGGCAGTCTGCCGCCCATATGCCCCTGTCAGCAGCTACATACAAAACTGCCGCACTCTGTCTCCCTGCTGCTGTCTGCATGTCCGCCGGAAATACCAATGTGTCCTGCATGACAGGCATGATCCTCGTTGAATTTGCACTCACACGCTTCACAGCTGACGGTTGTATCTTTTTTGACATCTGTTGTATGACAGGACTGACATCCACATCCTTTCGGTGCAAAACTTCCACAACAGGTTTCGGAAGAAGTTTTTGCCTGTGTTCCTTCCACCTGAATATCCGTTCGTCTGCAGCAGTTGTCTGCATTATAAGAACAGTTTACCACATTACAATCCAGTTTTGTCATCTTACATACCTCCTTGTGTTAAATCATCGCTGCCACATCAGTATGTACCAAACCACATGGTCTTATTCTGTTCCTGTTCTTCTTTTTAAAAAAGCCCGGTATCAGTTTTTCTGATACCGGGAATTTGTATTTCAAAATTTGAAAATTATTTATTCTTTCCACAGCAGAATTTGTATTTCTTTCCACTGCCGCATGGACACGGATCATTACGTCCAACCTTTTTGCCGACGATAACCGTACCGGATTTTTTCTGTTCCATATACAGTCTGTGCTTTGTCTCTTTATCAAAAATGTCATCCCACATCGGAAGATTGTAAAGCCAGTCAGCCTTGGCATCTACCATGTTCTTGTACAGCTTTTCCTTATCGAAAACAAGATTTACCCTGGTATTCTCATCCATTGTTTCGATTGGATTGTCGTTTACCAGACTGTCATTGATTCCGTCTAAGAAACCAGCCATCTCCAGAATGGTAAGTCCATACTTATCAGCAAGTTCTTTTACCGTTCCTTCGACTTTTTCATCCGGGTTTGTCAATAATTTCTCATACACGCCCTTCTCTAACAGGAAATATCTCTGCCAGAATTTCTGAAGTTCCCCCTGACTTGCGTTCTCATTGTAGGCAATTTTCTGCCAATCCTGCAATATAGCCATTTTTATACCACCTTTATCACTTACGAATTTACATGCCTTGATGCATGTATGTTTATTATAACAAAATGTCCGCCGTTTTCCAAGCCCTTTCTTGACGAAACCTGCCCTTTCCCTTATCATGAATACATAAGGAGGTTGTTCATATGAAAAAAGGAAAACAGATTCTTGCCATCATTGGCATCATTTTACTGGTTGTACTGTACTTAAGTACACTGGTATGCGCCATCACAGACAATACCGGAACCATGAAAATGTTCAAAGCTTCTATCTTTGCCACCTTCGTGATCCCGGTACTGATCTGGGCTTATACGTTCCTATACAAACTTACGCACAAGAAATAATTATTTTTCTGTTGTTTCTGTAGCTAAGACAGATTCTGTCTCAGTCTCCGTCTCCAAAACACTTTCTGTCACATTTCCCATGGATGCATTTGGTCCGTCATTCTCTGTGGAATCCAGTTTCCCTGCGTTTTTGCTGATAAAAATATAAGCAACAACGCAGATCACCAGAAGAATGACCACCACAAGCATCTGTATTTTCTGCTTTTTCATTCTTTATTTCTTTCTCCTTACCATAAAGATTACAATTCCTCCGGCCAGTAACAGGATTGGAAGAATAATGGTAACCAGCAATCCCAGAAGTGCCGCATGTAATGCATTTACTGTCAGATTACTGAGCGTGTACTCTTTTTCCGGAATTACGCTGCCGGCCGACTGGGTATCTGTGATCATATTTCCGATCACACCGGAAAACAGTGATGCATTGTTTGTCGTCATCTGACTTGCCTCATCGCTGAATACATACGGGCTTGCGAATACCACAAGCTGCGTCGTGTGATCATCATCGACTTTATCTTCTACCGCCAGTCCGACACTAAACGATCCCTTGTCGTCTCCGTCTTCGTATCCATAATCCTGCATACTGTTTGGATTGTTCTTTGCAACCGCATCATCGGAAGTATCCAGTAAAGAAGTATACGTTGTCTTACTCTCCTCTGTACTCTCCGTGTCATCCGTCGTGCTATTCTGCGGATAATTGATTCCCAGAGAAATCGGAAGATATACATATCCGCCGGAAAGACTTCCGGTATACGAACTGCTGTTTACATTTGGCAGCAGATACAGCGGACCTCCCATATTGTAATAATGCTGTGCATCATTATCCGCGATCGGCCCTGTGGTAAAGCTTACTCCGTAAGTATCCAGAATCGATGCAAAATTCGGCATCTCGGTCTCGGAATACATTCCCACGATAATCGCTTTTCCGCCTTTTTGCAGATAATCAATTACTTTCTGTGCATCATTTTTATTAAAATCTTTCTGCGGTGCATTGATAATAATCGCTGCCGCATCCTTCGGAACACTTTCTTCATTTAACAGTTCCACGGAAGACAATGTCATATTGGATTTGCTGATGACATCCGAAAATGCACTTCCGATTGTAGCCTCATCATGTCCGGTGATCTGGTATACGACAGGGAGCTGGTTCGCATCCATCGTTACATACTGGATGGCACTTGTAATCTGTCCTTCCGCATCGAATCCCTTCAGTTCGTTGTTGTAGGAATATGTGGAATAATCCATGTTTGACTGATAATCATAGATATCATAATAATCTATCACTTTCGAACGCTTGTCACTGACAACGATCAGACTGTTGCTGGTCGGTGCATTGTCCGTATAGTCCTTATAAAAATAAGGTTTACTCTTCGGATTGACGTATTTTACCCTGATATGCCCGGACAGATCTTTGTAACGCTCCAGCATGGAATCAATCTGTGCGTCCTTGCTTTTTTCCGCTGCCAGAACATAGATGGTCACATCACTTTTCAGTTTTTTCATGGTCTTTTTCGTATCCTTTGTAATGGAATACAATTTAGAATACGAACAGTCCACCGAGGTAATTCTCGTCGGCAGCGCATCGACTGCCAGGTTGGCAACCACGGCAAGAGCGAAAACTACGACAATAAAACTGCTTGAAAAAACGCTGAGCGAAAATGTCTTTTTGCTGATGCTCCAACGCCGTTTCTGAATGGCCTGCACGGTAAAGAAATTAAATAATACAATAACCGTTACATAATAGAGGATTGCCGTAATGTCCAGACAGCCCCCCTGGAATTTTTCAAACGGTGCATACAGATCCAGACAGTTTAAAATCTTTGTCAGCCAGTTTCCATCCGATGAAATAAGTCCTGTCAGACTCTGCATCATATAACTGATAAACAGTACCACAAACGTCAGAACTGCCGCAATCACCTGGCTTTCCGTCAATGCGGAAATAAACATACCTACCGCAATGGAAGCTGCTCCATATAACCAGAACGCCAGTATGGCAATATAGCTCTCGCCCATGGGAATTGTTCCAAACGCCCGTAAAATGAGCGGTGTCACACAGAAAACTGCAATATCCACGGTAAACACCGCAAGCATTGCCAGATATTTTCCGAGCACAACCTTTGCCACCGGTACCGGTGCTGTCAGCATCAGCTGATCCGTTTTATTTTTCCGGTCCTCTGCAAAACTGCGCATCGTAAGGATCGGTACCGCAATCATAAAAATAATCGTAATGGCACTTAACGTATAATACAGATACGGATATCCCTGCCGGAGATTATACACATAAAAATACAGTCCGAACAGTGCCATAAGGGCGGCCACAAACAGCCAGCCGATCACATTCTGGAAATACGACCGGAATTCTCTTTTTAACACAGCAAACATTACTGTGCACCTCCTTCCTGGGTAATCTCAAGGAATACATCTTCAAGAGATTTCGTCACGGTCTTCATCTCCAGCACCAAAACGTTATGCTCTGCCATCTGCCGGAAGACTTCTTCCCGCACATCGGCACCTTTCTTTGCATAAATACGGATTTTATCATGATCCGCCTGCTCAACCCTTGCAATGTTTTCTTCTCCCTGTAAGTATCCGGCTGCTTCCCCGGCACCGGTCCGCACCGTCAGTTCAATTTCCTGTGCACCCGACATCAGATTTACCAGATTCTCCGTAGAGTCGCTCGCTACAAGCTTTCCTTTGGAAATAATAAACACATGATCACACACGGCAGAAATTTCCGGCAAAATATGGGAACTTAAGATCACCGTATGTTTTTCTCCCAGATGCCGGATCAGTTCACGGATCTCTATGATCTGTTTCGGGTCCAGTCCGACCGTAGGCTCATCGAGTATAATGATCTCCGGATACCCCAGGATCGCCTGTGCAAACCCGACACGCTGCCGGTATCCCTTGGACAGATTGCGGATCATACGCCCTGCCACTTCTGTCGTACCGGTTGTTTCCATTGCCTCTTCCACATATCGTTTACGCAGACTTTTTTCCAGCTGTTTTAAATCTGCCACAAAATCCAGATACTCCTTTACCGTCATATCCATGTACAGTGGCGGAAGTTCCGGCAGATAACCGATACATTTCTTTGCTTCCTCCGGCTCCTTTAAAATGTCATGTCCGTTAATTTTAATCTCTCCGCTTGTCGCGCCGAGATATCCGGTAATCATATTCATCGTTGTTGATTTGCCAGCACCGTTTGGACCCAGAAAACCATAAATTTTCCCCGGTTCCACAACGAGTGACAGATGATCGACAGCCGTATGATCCCCGTATTTTTTTACAAGATTATTGATCTCAATCACAGCGAAATGCTCCTTTTCTTTTTTGGACAACAAAATGCCCTTTACGGAAATAGTGTATCGCTTTTACGTGTGTAAAAAATGTAAACTATGTGTTCATTTTGTGAACGGATAAAAATACGGGGAAGCAGTTCATGGACCACTTTCCCCGTATTTTATGAAGTATTCTTTTTATGTTTCTTATTCTTCGATCACAAAGTTGCTTACATTCCTGCGAAGTTCTCCCGCAGAAGCTTCCGCTGTCTTTGCGCCTTTCATGACTTCTGCCGATCCGTTTGCAATGGAAACGGTCTTCTGTGCAATGTTCGTTGTGCCGGCAGCACTGTCATTCGATGCAGAGGTAATTCCGTCAATCGCCTCTGTAATATTGGAAATAGATGCTACCAGTTCTTCGGATGTTGCACTGAAATCCGACACCAGATCATTGATTTTAGAGGCATCCATGTTATAATTGTCTGCCATCTTCTCAAATTCATCAAAACTCTTCACAATATCTGTATCCACAAAATTCAGCAGACGGTTGGAATCTTTGGTCAGATTTCCTACTGCATTATCCACGTTTTCCGTCACAGCCTGAATATTTGCCACGGCATCTTTGGACTGTTCTGCCAGTACCCGGATTTCCTCTGCAACAACTGCAAATCCCTTTCCTGCCTCGCCCGCGCGTGCTGCCTCAATAGATGCATTCAGTGCAAGCAGATTGGTCTGTCCGGTAATCGCGAGAATGGAATCTGCAAGCACACCGATCTGTTCCACAACCTTTGCGTCTTCGAGTGCCTTTTCGAGTCTTTCCCTGATTTCTCCAAGCATTTCCTGAACTTTCTTCCGGTTCTCTACCGTTGTTTCTTTTGTCTGCGTTGCCCGCTTATGGATTTCTTCTGCTTCTGTAGCTCCGTCCTGTGCACGTACGGCAATCTCTTTTGCCGCTCCGTCAATCTGCTGGGTCATGCTGTTGATCTGCTCTGCCGATGCCGCCGTCTCCTCGGTACTTGCAGCAAGCTGCTCGGTCGTTGCAGACACATCCTCAATTTCCCCATTCAGATTTGATATATTGGTATCCATTGATTCCACAACGTTATCAATATTTGCAGCTTCCTTCTTTACCTGTGCAAGCAATCCGCATACCGATTCCCGCATCGTCTCGAGTGTTCCTGCCAGCTGTCCGAAATCATCCTTCCGCTTCATCATATTCGTCTGCATCTTTCGGGCAAAATTTCCGCCTGCAATCACTTCAATCTCTGCGACAACTTTCTTTAACGACTTTGTAATATCCTGTGCGATCATAAAAACAAGTACTGCAACAACCGCAAGCATCACAATACATACCGCGATCAGGGCGATTGCCTTTTGCATTGCATAGTTGGAAAATACCTTGTTCTGCTTTGCAATGGCAGTATCAATATAATCCGTATAATTTCCGGTACCGACCACCCAGTCAAACGGTTCAAAGTACTCACTGTAGGAACGCTTCGGGGAAGGTTTTGTCTCTCCTGGTTTCGGGAATACAAAATCTGTGTATCCTCCACCGTCTTCCACTGCTACACGTATGATTTCTTTCACCATCTGGTATCCTTTTGCATCCTTGGTTTCCATACGGTTTGTTCCCTCGGTATCACTGCCAAGCAGAACCACATTTGTACCATCTGACTGGTCAATCCAGAAGTAACCGGCCTCTCCGTAACGCATCTGCCGGACTTCATCTGCTGCAATTTTTTTTGCTTCATCCAGCGTATAAGTTCCCGCTTTATATGCGTCATTGATCTCCGACAACAGGGAAATAACCACCTCCACCTGCTCTTTGATCGAATCATCATAACTCTGGCGGGACGATGCTTCCATCGTTTCCAGTGCTTTGTCTTTCACATCTTCCATGTCTTTGACGGAAACAGTACCCCCAAAAGCCACAAGTAAAATGACCAGAACCAGAATCAGATTCAGCTTGGTCCTTACCTTCATGTTCTTCATAACTTTATTCTCCTTCCCTTAAAACCGTTCGGTTTTATATATTTTGCTCAAAAATTCAAAACTTGTTATTTATTAAGTATAACCTTTTACCACATTTCCGTCAACCATATTTCCCTTTTTAAAAAATCCCCCTTCCTGTTTCCAACTTTCCCTGCGTACAATCCCCCTATTTCTTTGCCGTATTCCCTTCTCTTGCCATTCTTTTTCATTTGACGTATAATGGATACATATTAAGGAAAAGAGGAACAATACCTATGGGCATTTATCTTGTAGACTATGAAAATGTACACAACGATGGTGTAACAGACATCCAAAAACTCTCTGCATCTGACCGTGTTGTCATTTTTTACGGAGACAGCATCAAGTCCATCCCTTTTGAAACACATGTCGAAATGATGGCGTCCAAAGCGGCGATCGAATATATTGAAACACACAAGGTAGCTAAAAATTATCTGGATTTCCAGCTGGCCACCTATCTTGGATTCCTGATCGGGAAAGGGGAAAAAGGTCCGGTTTACATCATCAGCCAGGATACCGGGTTTGACAGTATTGTCGATTTCTGGCGCGGAAGAAACATCGAAGCCTTCCGCCAGCCAAGCATTGCTTCCCCTTCCACTCCAAAGGATGTTTCTTTAAAAAAGGGAACCTCCACAAAGAAAAAGAAGAAAAAATCGGATCACGTTCCCAAAGAATCAAAAAAAGAGACGAAAGAGGTAAAAGAGACAAAAGAAATTGTGGAAAAAAAGAAGCCGGAAAAGAAAAAACTTCCGGAAGCAATCCGCAAAAAAATACGAACGGAATTAAAAGATGAAAAACTCCCGGCCGGCAAATACACATCCATCTATAAAGCAGTGGAAGAATCCGAAAATAAACTTGCATTAAACAACGCACTGGTCAAAACATTTGATACTTCCATCGGAAGCAGGATCTACAATCACATCAAAAAAATTTATGAGGATTACCAGAGGTAATCCTCATTTTTTATTCAAGTTCCGTCATTCCTCCAAGCAGGATTCCCACATTGTCTTTATAAATTTTGGGAAACTGCCCCATCGGCAGCGGATTTTCTCCCAGTCCTGCCTCGATGGTATATCCCGGACGGTCATAAAAATTGATAAACCAGTCTTTGTATCCGGCATACCCGGATGCCGCCGGTGTTTCCTCAATCCGGTAACCACTCACTTTGGAAAAATATTCCGCAATGCGGCGGGCACCTTCCGGTTCCTCATCGAGATACTTCCAGTAAATCACTTCTCCCTGTGTGTGATATGCAAGAATCAGGGAAAAATCATGGTTTCTCGTAAAATCAAACATGGCAGTACTCTCCGGGACACTAAGCGGTGTCTGTCCCACGTAATCCCTCGGTGCCGGACGGTTATACCCCTGTTCAAATTTTATTTTCTTTGCCATATCCCATCCTGCCGGAAACTGCAGATTCAGATCCACACCCTGGATATTTGCCTTCCATCCGTCCGGAAACGGAATATCCGGGAATCCGGACGCAATGCGGACTGCACGGCGATAATAAAATCCTTCCGTCAAAAGCCCATTTACCAGATCCACACCATCCGGATTGACCAATGGTACAAGATACAGGGAATATTCTTCAAACAGCCGCTCCGGGTACAGTTCTTCATACATACGTTCGTCTGCATATGCCTCCAGCAGCCGCTCCGCAAACTTTAAAAGTACCGGTGTGGTAATACTCTCATTTGCATGAAAGGAAGCATTGTACCCCACCTCTACCGGACCATTTCCCAACTGCAGCGACCACAGGGGTGTTCCCATAACACTTCTTCCGATCGTTCCCACCTGCAGATAGGGATAACGTGCCTGCAAGCCCTCGATGATCCACCCGGTAAGCAGGGAAGTGTATGGGACTTCTCCGGAAACCAACGGAAAACTGAGTGGTACAACAACCGTACTTCCAATCTGTAATGCTCCGGCATCCGTTCCGGGATTTGCATGCATCACTCGCTCCATCGTTGTATCATACATTTTCGCAATGGAGAAAAAGGTATCTCCTGCTTTTACCTCGTGTGTGATATACCCACGTAAAAAGGGCAGTAGACGGTTCCACTGTGCTTCTTTTACCGCACACTTTCCGCTGCTGCCCATTACTTTTTCCACGGCTGCACAGGTCTTTGGTCCAAAAATTCCATCCAGCATCACCTGCTGTCCTGCACGCTGCAATGCCAGCTGCAGATATTGTACCCAGATTCCCTGATCCCCAGGATATAATTCTTTCATTTTGTTCCTGCCTTATTCTCATTCTTTTTATTTTATGAGAATCAGACAGTTTTGTTTCCATTATGCAAATGCTTCTGCTACATTTTCTTCTGTTACTTCTTCCTTTTCATCGAGCAGATTGTTCATGCTCTTTAAGCTGATCAGAAGTGTGGACGTGTTGTGAAGCAATGCCGATGTGGTTGGTGGAAATGCCCCTGCCACGCCAAGAACGATCAATGAGGTGTTAATGCCTACAATCAGACGGTAATTTCTGTGAATCCGCTCCATCAGCCCATTACTGATCTTCTTTAAAGTAACAAGCTCATGGAGATCATCTGCACCCACCGTCACATCTGCAATCTCGCGTGCAATCTCTGCGCCATCACTGATGGCAATGCCGACATCCGCTGCAGACAATGCCGGAGAATCATTGATACCGTCACCGACCATGATCACCTTTCTTCCGGCATTCTTTTCTGCCTCAACAAAGCTTGCTTTATCTTCCGGCAATACCTCGGAATGATACTCATCCACACCGACTTTTTTCGCAATCGCAGATGCCACGCGGTCACTGTCCCCGGTCATCATAACAACCTTGGAGATTCCGAGTTTCTTTAACTTTGCAATAACCTCAACCGCTTCCGGACGAAGTGGATCTTCGATGCAGATCACTGCCACAAGCACTCCGTCAATCGCCATATACAGGTGGGAATACTGCTCCGGAAGCTGCTCAAATATCTCTTTCTTTCCCTCCGGAATTGTAGCATTCTCATCCTCAAATACGAAATGATAGCTTCCGATCACAATATGTTTCTCCCCGATCTTGGAAGAAATACCGTGTGCGACAATGTACTCTACCTTTGAGTGAAGTTCCTCATGTACCAGATTCCGGTTTACTGCCTCACGCACCACAGCCTTTGCCATGGAATGTGGAAAATGTTCCTCTAAACAGGCAGCAATACGAAGCAGTTCATCCTCGGACTGATCATTGAAGGAAACAATCTTTGCCACTGTCGGCTGTGCCTTGGTCAGTGTACCGGTCTTATCAAAGACGATGGTATCCGCTTCCGCCATAGCTTCCAGATACTTGCCTCCCTTTACGGTAATGTTATAGGTACTTGCTTCCCGGATTGCAGAGAGCACGGACAATGGCATTGCAAGTTTCAGTGCACAGGAGAAATCTACCATAAGTACAGAAACTGCCTTTGTCACATTTCTGGTAAACAGCCATACAAGCCCTGTTCCCAGGAAGGTATATGGCACCAGTTTATCTGCTAAATGTTCGGCTTTTCCTTCCAGTGAGGATTTCAGTTTCTCTGATTCCTCGATCATCGCCATGATCTTTTCATACTTGCTTGATCCGTTTACTTCTCTGACGCGGATCGTAATCTCGCCTTCCTCGACAACAGTTCCGGCATATACCACGCCATCAGGTACTTTGCGGACCGGAACCGATTCTCCAGTTAAAGATGCCTGATTTACCATTGCCTCTCCATCCGTTACCGTTCCGTCAAACGGGATCACATTTCCCATATGAATGCGCACTTCATCTCCGGACTGCACGTTGTCTGCGGAAACGAGTATTTCCTGTCCATCACACATCATCCATACCTTGCTGATGTTGAGTGACATACTGCGTGCCAGATCTCCCACGGATTTCTTATGTGTCCATTCTTCCAGCGTCTCTCCGATACCAAGCAGATACATCACAGATCCTGCGGTCGCAAAATCACCACGGATAATGGAAACACCAATGGCAGTTGCATCCAGTACCGGAACCTCGATCTTACCCTGAAACAGAGTCTGAAGCCCTTTCCAGATATACTTCACGGATTTCACCGCTGTGATGACTGCACGAACGGAAAACGGCAGAAACAGTTTGTTACCGAAATGCCAGAACGTCTGCTCCACCAGCTGATCCCAGTAATGCTGATTCATTTCTCTTCCGGAATTTTTAATATAGGTATCCGGAACATCCGTCTTTTCATACGAAAATGCCTTTAACACTTCAAGGATTGCATCTTTGCTTCCTTCATAACAAATGGTCACATCTTCGGTACGATTTTGAATTTTTGCGGAAATCACAGATTCACACTGTTCCAGGTAATACTGTAATGTATCTGCCTGTGCAAATGACATACGACTCTGGATCACATGAATCCTCATTCTTCCTCTTATCTCATGTCTGATTTGAAATTTCATATCTATAACCTGCTTTCGATAAAAGAGATGTTACATATAAGGTAACATCTCTTTCATGCGTTTTTATGCCTCTGCTGTCTCTTCTGTAGTTTCTGTCTCTTCGGCAGTTGTCTCTTTGGTTACTTCCTCACCGTCAAATACTTCCTCTTCTTTTGCTGCACGGTCTTCGTTGATCTGCTTTGCCTCTGCATAGATATCCTCTGCATTCTCCTGTACCTTTGTAGCGGTCTTTAAAACAACTTCCTTTGCACGGAGTACGGCTGCTGTACAATTTGTATAAAGTTTCTTTGCATCCTTGCTGGAAAGAATCTTGATTCCTGCGGTACCAAACAGTACACCTGCTGCAAAAAGTCCGGTTTTCTTTGCATCAAAATTTTTGAAACACTTTAACATCGTTGTTTCCTCCTTAGTAACTGATTTATAATTTTGTCTTCCTGTTTAAAACCGTATTTTATGCCCCATTTTTCCAATTTGCAAGTATTTTTTTAGTCACCACGGCGTGCAAAAAAGAGCATAAAAAAAGGACTCACACTATCTATCATCCGATAAATAGCGGAGTCCCACACTTTATGCAACAGCAATCCGGCTGTCCTTATTGAGAAAACTTATCATTACTGTTCCACGCCGGCTTTTCCTGCTGCAATCTTTTCTTTTTCTTCGTTCCAGAGTTTTTCTGCTGTAGGTGTCCAGTTCTCGGCATAAGGAGCAGCCTTTTCTTTCAGATGTTCCGGTGTCTCCGGTGACTGATAATCGGTATTTACTGCCTTTGACTCTTTTACCATCTCTCCAAGCTTATCCGGGTTCTCAAGCATCGGACACGGACGAAGCATATTGTCATTAAACGGCTGGTTGTCATGATATGCCTGGAATAATGGGCTCTTTAAAGCATCCAGCAGGCTGCAGTCATGAATATTTGCATTGGAATAATGAATAAATACGCATGGCTCCACATCACCCTTGGCATTGATATGTAAATATCTTCTTCCACCGGCGATACATCCGCCAACGAACTGTGCGTCATTCTGGAAATCCATGCTAAATATTGCCTTTGTCTGACGGAACTTACGGATACGATGGAAAATTTCCTCACGCTGCTCAGGTGTAGGCAGAAGTTCCACTGCTGCATCATTTCCAACCGGCATATAGTGGAAGAACCATACAAATAATGCACCACTCTCAACCAGCATATCAAAGAATTTTTCGCTGGTTACATCATCTAAATTCTTTCTGGTATAGCAGGTGGAAATACCAAATGGTAAACCATGGCTCTTTAACAGGCTCATAGCGTGCTGTACTTTATCAAATACACCTTCGCCTCTTCGTCCATCGTTGGCTGTCTCGAATCCTTCCAGACTGATCGCCGGAACAAAGTTCTTGACACGAAGCATTTCCTGGCAGAACTCTTCATCAATCAAAGTACCGTTTGTGAAAGAAAGGAATTCACAATCCGGATGCATCTCACAGATCTTGATCAGGTCTTTTTTACGTACCAGTGGTTCTCCACCTGTATAAATATACATATAGGTACCAAGCTCCTTACCCTGACGTACGATAGAATCAATCGTATCCAGATCCAGATTCAGCTGATGGCCATACTCTGCTGCCCAGCATCCGGTACAGTGTAAATTACATGCAGAGGTAGGGTCTAACAGAATTGCCCACGGAATGTTACAGTTGTTTTCTTCAGCAAGCTGTTCCTGTAATGCACTTCCCTTTAAACTTGCATTGAAAATGAAATTCTGGAAGAATGCTTTACGTACTTCCGGATCCAGCTGGTAAATACGAAGAATTAACTGATACCAGTTTCCTCTTTCTTTGATTACCTTACGGATCATATTTCTCTGTGCCTCATACCATCCGTCCGGTGCAAATTTGTCAACCATATCCATCAGTTTCGGAATATTCTCCTCCGGATCTTTCTCCATATACTTTAAGGCCTGCTTGATTCCAAAGTTCTGAATACTCTTCTGTAATGACATTTTATTCATAATCTCAACTTCCTTTCATTCTGTCGCCATAACATGACAGAAATGTTTTTGTGTAATCTGAAAAGTATTATATCTTTTCTCTTCTTAAATTCAAGTGGACAAATGTACGAATGTGGGTAAAATTTGTCGAATTTTGCCAGATTACAGAATGCTTCTGCCCTTATTTCTGACTCTGCAGCACATACTTTGCAATCATTTCCACACTCGAACGCAACAGTGCACTGAATTCCTGCGGGGACACACATTCCCTGTCCTCAAGCCATCTCACCAGTGCTGCCAGAAATGCATCCGAAAAGAAATGAATATAAAATTCCTCGTGCTCTCCTTTTTCCTCTTCCTCTACCATCGCAAGAAATTTACGATTGACAGGGACTAAAATATCCCGGAAATGTTCTGTAAAAGAGTTCTGCCCCTCAATCTGCAGTACTTTCGAATAGAATGTCCGGTGTTTATAAAAATACTCACAGATTTTTTCCAGTATATCCCATGTAAAGCCGGCATTTTTCCATTCTTCTTCTGAAAAAATCTTTGTAATTTCCGTGTCAAAAATCCAGTTGACCAGATCATATTTATCTTTAAAATGATAATAAAAACTTTTGCGGTTCATTCCGCATTCTTCGCAAATGTGTGATACACTGATCTTCGCAAAAGGTTTCTGTTCCAACAGTTTTCGAAGAGCATCTGCAAATGCCTGTTTGGTGGCGTTTGAGTATGGCATAACCGACTCCTCCTTATTCCTTTTCTCTTATCCATATTTTAACTATTGTACCACACTTTTTTTATTTTGTTACCCTTTTATATCTCTCATATGGAATTTGTATATATAATAGGAAAGAACCGCTACGATATACTCGGTAACGGCAAATCCGTACCACACACCCGATGCCTGTAACAACCGGCTGAGCGCAAAAGAAACCGGCAGCATCACAACGATATAGCGCGCAAGAGAAATCAAAAGTGATGGCATGCCCTTTCCCAGTCCCTCCAGGACTCCGGAAAATGTAACGGAAACCGAGGATACCACGAATCCAAAACTGATGATTCTGAGTGCCGCACCTCCGATTTCCATTGTTGTGCGGCTTGTGGTAAACAATCCCATCAGCTGCTGCGGAATTGCACAGGAAATTACCATTCCCATAACCATAACCAGTGCGATCAATCCCATGGAGGTGTGCGTAATCTTTTTCACCCTGTCATATTCTCCCGCTCCATAATTATATCCAACGAGCGGCCGGATTCCCTGCACAATTCCGTTTGCCGTCAGATAAATAAATGTCTGCAGTTTATAATAAACTCCGAGCACCAGAATATAACTTCCCGGAAACGGCGCAAGGATTGCATTTAATGCGGACACCTGAATGGAAGGAAGTGCAAGATTTAAAGTTGCCGGAATTCCGATGGTATAAATATTTTTCATTACGCTTCCGGTTGTTTTCATATTTGCGACGTTGACCTTTACATGCATCGGACGTGCAAAATAAAACAGCAGATACCCCGCCAGCGTCACACACTGACCGATTCCCGTGGCATAAGCCGCACCCGCAATTCCAAGCTTCGGTACCGGTCCCAGACCAAAGATCATAACCGGATCTAAAATAATATTGGTTACACATCCGAGCATCATACAGATCATCGACACCTTCATCCGCCCGACTGCCTGAAAGATCTTTTCATATGCAAGTCCCAGACCGATCACTGGTGCAAACGCAAATACCCGCGTGGAATACGTGCATGCCAGTGCGATCACCTGTGTATCGCCTGTAAACATCCGAAGAAACGATGGCATAATGACAGAACAAAGCAGTGCCAGCACCAGACCGTGGATCAAATTTAACAAAAGCCCCACGGATGCCGACTCATCCGCCAGTTTCTCTTCTTTTGCTCCCAGATAAAAGGCTACCCTTGCATTGATTCCGATCGCAAATCCGATAACAATGGCATTGACGAGATTTTGCATCGGAAACACAAGGGCAAGCGCCGTCATCGCATCTTCACTGATCTTTGCCACAAAATAACTGTCCACAATGTTATACAATGCATTCACTGCCATGGATATGACCATGGGAAGTGACATGGAAAGCACCAGCGGCAGGATTTTTCTTGTTTTCATGTACTCCTGATTCATACAAACTCCTCTTTTCTGCCGGATGTTCTGCAAAAAAAGACTATAGACCGACGGTTTGAATCAGAAACCGTAAAATCTATAGTCTTTTTCAGACATCCTGTTTTGTGTATCTTATCTTACTTCAATTGGTCTGTTTTTGCAAGTCTTTTCTAAAATAAAGAGGTGTCAGTATCTTTCCGGGATTTGTGGAGCCGTAAGGAAACAGACGTATTTCTATGTACAATACCGGAATGTCCGGTCGGTCAGAATTCTTGCAAAGATCAGACCAAGCGGCAGTGCCACAATAATTAAAATTGCAGAAGCAAACCAGGATGCAGAGGTATTCAAAGACATCGCACCCAGATTGTAAATTGCCCGGTACAGATACAGTCCCGGTACCATAATGACAATCGACGGAACCGTAAGTGAAATCCTTGGATATCCCGCCTGGTTTTTGATCAATGATGCAAGGATTCCTGCCAAAAGTGCTCCCACAAAAGCAGCCGCAGCCGGAGGAAATGAAGCAAGATCCACCAGCTCCAGCCGGAGGGTGTTGGCCACTGCTCCGATCAGTGCTGCCGTTGCCGCCAGTTTCCACGGACTGTTAAACATAATCGAAAATCCGAACACGCCGCAGAAACTGAAGACCAGACGCAGTATGATATGCATGGGAACGGACATAGAAAGCGCCGGAAAATCCACCGGATGCAGATGCAAAAGCAGTGCCATCAGCCATGCCGTAATGGTCGCAACAACAATGATAATGATCGCATAGGTCAGCCTCTCCAGCCCGGAACGCATATCCAGCTTGGCAAGGTCAATTCCGCTTGTAATAAACGGAAAGCCCGGAATGATAAAAAGCATGGAACAGATATATCCCGCCTCATGCTGCAGGGAAACCCCGGCAATCAGCTCTGCGATCCGAAGCAGAATGGTATAGGTAACGCACGCCGAGGCAACGGATGCCACAATCCCGAGAAACAGTGTCAGATGATGCTTTGTCAGTTTGCAGCGGACAAAGTTTCCAAGTCCTGCCCCGCAAAAAGCAAACAGCATTTCCACGGGTCCTCCGCCAAGCAAAAATGTGAATGCGCCGCATGCCAGTGCCGCGGCAAATCCCAAAGCCACCGGGGAATAGAGTCCATGAATCCGGTCGATCTCATCCAGATGATCATGGAGCTGTTCGCCCGTCATGGTTTTCCCTACGGTTGAAAATTCACCGATAAAACGCTCCAGCCGGTTCAGTTTTGATGTGTTGACTCCGGTATTGGTCAGGCAAAGAGACTGGGAAAATCCACTCGTTCCATCAAAACAGGTATATTCAATCGACATCAGACCGATATCTGTCGAACATGTAATTCCGAGATTTTGTGAAATCGTATTCATGGAACTGCGGACACGCCAGGCTCCCGTTCCACAGGATAACAGCATCAGGCCGACACGGCCGACGATTGAAGCTTTTTCGGTCAGGTCTGCCTCTGTAATCGGACAATTTCCGTGACCGCTGTACTCACGCCATGGGATATCCATGTGATTTTTAGGTATTGCAGTGGTTTGCATGAATCATCATCCTCTTTCTTAATGCATCAATACAATTTTGTTTGCAATATCAATGTTTTTCTCCAATGCCTTCCGAAAATGGTACATCGGCAAAAACACCCCAAGTGCATCGTAACGGTTTCCCTTATTTTCCATGGAATCCTGTCCGTAATAAACGACCGAACGTGGCAGGGATTTCTGCAGATCCATCAGGATATCCCAGATGATCGCATATGCCTGCGCTTCTGTCTCCTGCATTTTTACCGTATCCGGCATTTCATAGACAAGCAGCACTCCGATATGCTCTCCCATACGGATTTCCTGTGCTTCCATGGTATCTCTGTCATAACAATGCCGTTTACGGAATCCGTATGCCAGATACATCTTCACCTGTTCACTCTTTTGAAATACCTTAAAAAACTGCTCATAATTTTTGTCACTGACATGAAATTTGATATCCGGAATTAATTTTCCATCCTCATCCGTCAGGATATAGGGATTTGTCTGACCATTGGCATTAAAACGAAACGGAGCCAGAAACGAATTCCGCAGCAGATCAAACATACTGTTCTGGCAGATTGCCATCAGAAACGCCGTCAGATCCTTTTCCTCATAAGAACGAAACAGTGCGGTTGCGAACTGCTCCGCAGAAAGACCGTTGCCCTCATAATCATCGCCCACTCCGAGCGCATCATAAAACGTTTCCATCAGGCGCTCACATGCCTGCGGATTCTCTTTAATCTTTTCAAAAAGCATTTTTGCCTTCTGTTCCCTTGGAAAAATTGTTGCCATAAAAATACACTTCCTTTTCTCAATCTCGCTATCTTTTATTATAAAGAATATTTTTAAAAAGGATAACGTATTTTCTATATAAGTTTCATATTAAATTGACATATTAAAATGCGGTGAAAATAATCCTTTCACCGCACATAATACTTACTACTCTGTCTTTTCAATCTGCGTATCCATCTTTAAAATATGATTGATCAGCCATCCGCCGAGGAACTCGATCAGCTCATGCAGATATTCCTGCTGGTTGTCATCAATTTCTTCCAGCTTATCCAGATCAATACTCATCAGTTTGTCCACAAATGCCTGATGCGCCCTCTTTTGCGCTTCCAGCATCGGGCTGTTGATTTTCTGCATATAGGCCTCTTCATCTTCAAAATGAAACTTGGTATATTCCCGGAGTTCATCCAGCAGACGTACAATTTCATCGTATTTGTCATGAAGCAGGTCGTTATGGATCAGTGCATTTACCTCTCCGATAATCTCAAACAGCTTCCGGTGTTCCTTGTCCACCAGCTCGATCCCCGTGTAATATTTCGCGGTAAACACAAACGGATCTTCTTTCTTCATTTTCCCGATCATCATGTCACTGCTTAAAATATGCCGGTACAGCCAGCGTACCAGATAGGTCAGAATCTCATCGAGCATCGCCGATGCATTCTCCCCGGTGAGTGGCTGCTTTTCCAGAAGTTTTACGTGATCGGCAAATGCCTGATGCTCTTTTTTCTGCAACGGCAGTTCCGGATCGTTCTGTGCCTCCATATAGGCTTCTTCGTGTGCAAAATGGTTTACGGCATAATCACTTAAATGTTCCAGTATATTTTTTACCGTCTGTGGTGTGCGTGCTTCTTTCGGCAGTTCAACCGCTTCATTGATCAGCGAAAACAGTTTTCGGTGCTCTTCATCGATCTGGTCGATGCCCGTCAGACAATCCTGCGTAAATTCGTACATTATTACGTTCCTCCCTCAGTGTATTTTCTCTGTGAAAACAAAAGTTCTTTTCTGCCACTATATAATCATTTTTTGGAATTGTCAAATACGAATTACTTCTATCATACGCTGTGCCGTTACACCATTAAGTATCCGTGCAGACATTTCTCCATAATACCAGAGTACTCCAAACTTTTTTGCATCCATAAAAAAATTCCTCCTATATCTTTCTGGTTCTAAGCTTAGAAAATATAGGAGGAAAAGTCAATCTACGATTCCTTTATATCTCCTGATTCCGGCGTATTCTGCCCCACAGCCGCGGGGTATACAGTGTCAGAATCTTATTTACCTGATTTACTACCTTTGGATTAATAAGCAGGTAAATCACGCAGATACTCAGACAAATCAGAACAAACAGCGCAAACCATCCCCAGTCTCCGAGATAGTCATAGATTCCCGCAAACATCAGGATATCCCGCAGGATCCGGTGCAGCATATATACCGGCATCGTATTCTGTCCAATCACTGACAGACAGGTTTTCCCACGCGGCACAAAAAACATAATCGCCCACGAAATCAGAAACGCGGCAATCATCAGTGCCAGACGGACAAACGGTCCTTCCCACACATCATCCAGTTCATAATAGGAAATGTTTTCATAGACCATGCCAAGCTCATCTTTTAACTTTGAGCCAAACGCCAGAATCCCCGCACAGATTGCCACAGCAGCCGGTACAACAACTCTCCGGTAAACCGGTCGCAATGCCCGTTCAAGCACCGGTTGTTCCATATAATATCCCAGATAAAAGAACGGACCAAATACCAGAATACGGGACATGCACAAAAAATCGCCGATATTTTTGAAATATCCGGCGATCAGGGCCAGCGCAACCGTCACGATTAATACCGGTATCTCTTTGTACTTCCGGATGACAGGAATGGTAAGATACCACACAATCATGGCAAACAGATACCACGGCGCCCCACTCTGCGAGAAAAAATTAATCTCTGAGAAATCCCGGAATCCACACAGTGCATATACTATCTGAATTGCAATAACAAATATGATGTACGCCTTGATCAGATACAATATTTTTTTAAAATTATACTGCCCGTTTTTATATATTTTCTTTGCAAAATAACCTGACACAAATACAAAAAGCGGCATATGAAATACATAGATCAGGCGCTTTACCACCACAAGAACACTTTCTCCGTGGATAGGGAGCAAAAAATGCCCCAGCACGACTAAGAATATCAATACCGCTTTCAAATTATCAAAAAAATAATCTCTCTCTTTATTCATTCGACACATCCTCTATTACCGAGAATGTATTATAGAACTTTTGCCGAAAAAGTCAAGAACTATTGCGCTTTTTGTTGAAACATTCCGTAAAATACCGCATCGGTATGTTTACGGATTTCCCCAAAATCATGGTATGGCACTTTCATGTTCCAGAAACACAGATGAGTGGAATGATTAATTTCCTCCATCACAGACAAAACTCCCGGCTGATCGGATTTCGTGATATAAAAAATCACGGAATCGAGAATCTTTTTTTCACTGTAACTATATTCAATTTTCTTACGCGTATAGCGAAATTCCGGTGTACAATCGTATTGTCTGAGTTTCAACTCAATCAATGCCCGGATTCCCTGCATGGTATAAATAGAATACGGAGCTTCAAATCCAAACCAGAAACCTTCTTTCTGGTAGAAACTCAGTTCCGTAACATCCGGCCGCATATATTCTTCCCGCGCAACAACACGGATTCCGTCTGTATAATAAAATGTTTCTTCCGTATACACCATGATCGACGGCATAAAATCACCTCATCTGTACAATGTGCCAGTCATCTGTTCGTATCTTATTTGCGAAGAACAAAATCAGATACCATCTCATCCAGACTTTCAGCAGATGCAGAAAGTTCTTCACTGGTTGCAGATACTTCTTCAGAAGTAGCAGAATTAGACTGCACAACCCCGTTTACCTGCTCAACAGCAGCGGAAATCTGCTTTACCGATTCTGCCTGCTGATCAGAAATCTGACGGATCTTAGCCACCTCCATAACAACCGCATCCAGCTGTTCGATCATTTCCGACATAAACTGGGAAGTCTCATCTGCAACAGAGCTTCCGACACCCACCTGATTCAGACTGTTTGTCAGCATGACACGGGTTTCTTCTGCCGAAGAAGCACTCTCTTCCGCAAGGTTTTTAATCTGTTCTGCAACAACCGCAAATCCTTTTCCTGCTTCACCGGCACGCGCAGCCTCAATGGATGCATTTAAAGACAACAGGTTTGTCTGGCTGGCAATGCTTTCAATCTTTCCGATGACAACCTGGATATCATTGGTGGTCTCTGAAATATGCTGCATGGCTTCGACCAGTTCTTTCATCTTTGCACTTCCGCTGTCTGCCTTGATTGCAACCCGCTTTGCCTGGTCATGTACACTGTCTGTAGACTTCGTATTTTCTTCGATATGTGTAGCAACCTCGGCAACCGAAGATGTCAGCTGCTGTACTGCCGCTGCCTGATCGGTAGCTCCCTCTGCCAGTCCCTGCGCACTCTGTGCCAGCTGGTCAGCTCCTGCGGATACCTGATTGGAAGATTCCTGTACATTTTTGATCGTCTGGCTCAGATTATTTTCTGTCGCTTCCAGTTTCTTTAAAATTTCACCGAAATTTCCCTGATAGGCTTCAATATCATGGGATCTCGCATCAAAGTTTCCTTTTGCAAACTCTGTAAGGAGCTGATTGATATCGTCCACAACACCCCTTAAATAAAAAGATGTATTGCGGAAACTTTCTGCAAGCTTTCCCAGTTCATCTTCCCCCTGATAAGAAATATCAATTTCGAGATTTCCGTGTGCCATGTCATCTGCGGCCTTTTCTATCTGGTCTAACGGTTCAAGAATATTTTCTGTCAGTTCCTGAATGATCATTTTGGAAAGCAATGGCATACCAACTACTGCAATGACAGGAATGATAATCCATACCGGATGTCCAAATACAAGCATTAAAATTGCAAACAGAATATTGTTCACCAGTAAAATTGCAAAAATTGCTTTCATAACCATTTTCAGCTTATCCGCAATTTTCACATTTTGAAAGTAATTCTTACGCATACGTTTCCTCCTATGTATAGTATACTATTTATCTATAATTTTACATCGAAATGTACATAATATCAAGCAGAATTATCCAAAAATTATACAAGTCTGTCCAAAACTGCTTGAGATCTGCAGTTCCACACACGGAGCATCCGGATCACTGCTGCCCTGACCTTTACATTCCACATGTCCGCCTGCATTGCTGTGTTCAAAGTATCATGTGCATTTTGCTTGCCACCAGATATACTGCGATAAAAATAAGAATAACTGCGTGAAGCCCACAAGAGGTAAAAAAGGAGCCATCTGTTTCAGATGACTCCCAAAAATCATATGGCTATGCACCAGCCATAAGTCTCTATTTTACTGTACGGACAGATAAGAATATCCCATCAGACTTGTATCCACGTCATGTGCCACCTCGCGGCCCTCACGAATTGCCCAGACAACCAGTGACTGTCCTCTGTGCATATCTCCCGCAACAAATACGTTCTTTACATTTGTTGCATATGTTCCAGGCTCTGTAGCTACATTTGTTCTCTGGTTCAGCTCTACACCGAATGCCTTTGCAATGTATTCCTCTGTTCCAAGGAATCCTGCAGCGATCAGTACAAGTTCTGCCGGAATCTTCTTCTCGGAACCTGCAACTTCCACCATATTTCTGCGTCCGGTCTTCTCATCCACCTTGCTCTCAAGTCTGACGATTGTCAGACCATTCAACTTGCCGTTCTTATCCTTATGGAATTCCTTTACGGTTGTCTGATAGATTCGTGGATCTGTACCGAAACATGCAATCGCTTCTTCCTGGCCATAGTCGGTCTTTAACACCTTCGGCCACTCCGGCCATGGGTTATTTGCTGCCCGCTCTGCCGGTGGACATGGCATCATCTCCAGCTGGGTTACAGACTTTGCACCCTGACGGATAGCCGTTCCCACACAGTCATTTCCGGTATCACCGCCACCGATGATCACAACATTTTTTCCCTTTGCGGAAATAAATTTGTTGTCCTTAAAATTGGAATCCAAAAGGCTCTTTGTGTTGCGTGACAGATAATCGACTGCAAAATAGATTCCTTCTGCATCACGACCTGCTGCCTTGATATCACGCGCATGCTTTGCTCCACAGCAGAGGATGACTCTGTCATACTCTTTTAACAGCTCTGCACTCTTGACATCCACACCGACATTACAGCCTGTGATAAACTTCACGCCCTCTTCTTTCATAACATTGATCTTACGGTCAATGATCTGCTTTTCGAGCTTCATATTCGGAATACCATACATCAGAAGTCCGCCGACACGGTCATCTCTCTCATATACCGTAACCTCATGTCCTCTCTGGTTCAGCTGATCTGCTGCTGCCAGTCCGGAAGGACCGGAACCGATGATGGCAACTTTCTTTCCGGTACGAACCTTTGGAATATGTGGTCCGGCATAACCTTCTTTGTATGCCGTCTCAATGATTCCATGCTCATTGTCCCGGACAGATACCGGATCTCCCCAGTGTCCACAGGTACATGCCTTCTCACACAAAGCCGGACATACACGGGAGGTAAACTCCGGGAAATTATTGGTCTTGTGCAGACGGTTATATGCCTGCTGATAGTTTCCGGTATAAAGCAGATCGTTCCACTCCGGTACCAGATTGTGCAGCGGGCAGCCGGAAGTCATTCCGGCAACTGTCATACCCGACTGACAGAACGGGACACCGCAATCCATACAGCGCGCTGCCTGCTCTCTTTGTTTTTCTTTGGAAAGGAAGATGTGGAATTCATCAAAATTTTTGATTCGTTCCTTTGGTTCCACCGAACGCGCCTCACATCTGTCGTATTCCATAAATCCTGTTGGCTTTCCCATTGTTTCTTCCCTCCTTATGCTCTCGTGCTGGCATAAAATGCCTCAATCTGTGCCTGCTCTGCATTCAGACCTTTTTCTTCCATCTGAACGATTGCCATCTGCATACGGTTATAATCATATGGGATGACTTTCTTAAACTTCGGCAGATACTCACTGAAGTGATCGAGAATTTCCTTACCTTTTTCCGAATTGGTCAGGGTAACATGTTCTTTGATCATTTCTTTGAGCTCTAATACGTCATATTTATTGGTGACTTCCTCACTGAATACCATAGACTTGTTGGTACGCATGTACAGATCGTTATCCTCATCTAATACATAAGCAATACCACCGCTCATACCTGCGGCAAAGTTCTTTCCGGTTTTACCAAGGATAACAACACGACCGCCCGTCATATACTCACATCCATGATCGCCGACACCCTCAACAACAGCAGTAGCTCCGGAATTTCTGACACAGAAACGTTCTCCTGCCACACCATTGATGAATGCCTTACCGCTTGTCGCACCGTACAGTGCTACGTTACCGATAATGATGTTCTCATCCTTTTTGAAGTTTACTCCTGCCGGTGGATAAACGATCAGCTTTCCGCCGGAAAGTCCCTTTCCGAAATAATCGTTGGAATCTCCCACCAGTTCGAGTGTCAGTCCCTTTGGAATAAAGGCACCAAAACTCTGTCCGCCGGCTCCGCTGCATTTAATAATGAAAGTATCCTCATCGAGTGTATCGTCGTACTTCTTTGTAATCTCTGATCCGAAGATTGTTCCAAGCGAACGGTTTACGTTTGTTACTTCGGTATCGATCATACGCTTCTGCTTCTTATCAAGTGCCGGCTTTAACTGTTTTAAGAACTCCGTGATATCTTTGGTCTTATCCAGTTCGAAATCATATACCTGCTTCGGATCAAAAATAACCTTCTGCTTTGTTCCTGCAAACGGATTATTTAAGATATTGCTCAGGTCAAGCTTTGCTTCACGCTCGGACAGATCTCCGCGAACCTTTAAGAAATCGCTTCGTCCGACGAGTTCATCCACTGTGCGGACACCAAGTTTTGCCATGTACTCCCGAAGTTCTTCTGCGATAAAGCGCATGAAGTTCTCAACATACTCCGGTTTTCCTGCGAAACGCTTACGAAGCTCCGGATTCTGGGTTGCAATACCTGCCGGACAGGTATCCAGATTACATACACGCATCATGACACAGCCCATGGTTACCAGCGGAGCGGTTGCAAAACCAAACTCTTCCGCGCCAAGACATGCAGCAATGGCCACGTCTTTACCACTCATCAGCTTTCCGTCTGTCTCAATTCTTACTTTATTACGCAGTCCGTTCATAATCAGTGTCTGATGTGTCTCTGCCAGACCAAGTTCCCACGGAAGACCTGCGTTGTGGATGGAACTGCTTGGCGCAGCACCTGTACCACCGTCATATCCGGAGATCAGGACAACCTGTGCACCGGCTTTTGCAACACCGGCTGCTACGGTACCGACACCTGCCTCGGAAACCAGTTTTACGGAAATTCTTGCATCGCGGTTTGCATTCTTTAAGTCAAAGATCAGCTGTTCAAGATCCTCGATGGAATAAATATCGTGGTGTGGTGGCGGGGAGATCAAAGATACACCCGGTGTGGAAAGTCTTGTCCTGGCAATCCATGGGTATACTTTCTTACCCGGAAGATGTCCACCTTCACCAGGCTTTGCTCCCTGTGCCATTTTGATCTGGATCTCCTGCGCACTGGTCAGATAACGGCTGGTAACACCGAAACGTCCGGATGCAACCTGTTTGATTGCGGAACAACGGTTCTTTCCGTCCGGTCCGACGGTCAGACGATCCTTGTCCTCACCACCTTCACCGGTGTTTGACTTACCGTGTAAGTGATTCATGGCAATGGCAAGTGTCTCATGTGCTTCCTTCGAAATAGAACCGTAAGACATCGCTCCGGTCTTAAAACGTGTCACAATAGAATCTACGCTTTCCACTTCCTCAAGCTTCACACCCTTCTTCGGGTACTCAAAATCCATCAGTCCACGCAGGTTCGTATGCTTTTCTTCTTCATCTACCAGACTCGTATACTGCTTGAACATCTCATAGTCCCCACGTTTGGTAGACTGCTGCAGCAGATGGATGGTAGCCGGATTGTACAGATGCGCATCGGCTCCGCTTCTCATCTTGTGGCGCCCCTTGCTGTCAAGGGTTACATCGGTTTCAAGTCCCAGCGGATCATAGGCTGCGGAATGAAGCGTATTGACATCATTCTCGATATCCTTGATGGAAATTCCGCCGATGCGGCTGACCGTATTGGTGAAATACTTGTCAATGACATCTTTATCAATACCAAGTGCCTCAAAAATCTTGGAACCCTGATACGACTGGATCGTAGAAATACCCATCTTGGCTGCAATCTTTACAATACCGGTGATAATTGCGTGGTTATAATCATCAACTGCGGCATAATAATCTTTGTCTAACATGTGCTCGTCGATCAGCTGTTTTACGGTATCCAGTGCCAGGTATGGGTTAATTGCACTCGCACCAAAACCAAGCAGTGTTGCAAAATGATGTACCTCACGCGGCTCTCCGGATTCGAGAATCAGGGAAAGGGAAGTACGTTTCTTTGTCTTTACCAGATACTGCTGCAATGCAGATACGGCAAGCAGGGAAGGAATTGCCACATGGTTATCATCCACGCCTCTGTCGGAAAGGATCAGGATATTGGCTCCGTCTCTGTATGCACGATCCGCCTCAATAAAGAGACGATCTACGGCTTTCTCAAGACTGGTATTCTTATAATAAATAATCGGAATGGTTTCTACCTTAAATCCGTCTACTTTCATATTGCGGATTTTCATCAGGTCTGTGTTGGTCAGAATCGGATTGTTGATCCGAAGTACTTTACAGTTCTCCGGCTTTTCCTCTAAGAGGTTTCCGGCAGATCCGATATATACCGTCGTAGAAGTAACAACCTCCTCACGGATGGAATCGATTGGCGGGTTGGTTACCTGTGCAAACAGCTGCTTGAAATAGTTAAACAGCGGCTCACGGTTTCCGGACAGTGCCGCAAGCGGTGTATCCGTACCCATCGCAGCGGTACCCTCAATGCCGTTCTTTGCCATCGGCAGGATGGAATCCTTTAAGGACTCATACGTGTAACCGAATGCCCTTTGCATTCTCTGACGTTCTTCCTGTGTATATTCCGGCACACGCTCATTCGGGATTTTTAAATCCTTTAACATGACGATGTTGCTGTCAAGCCACTCACCATATGGACGCTTATCCGCATATCTTTCTTTTAACTCATCGTCATCAATCACACGACCCTGCACGGTATCTACAAGAAGCATTTTACCAGGACGCAGACGGTCTTTTGTCACGATATGGGTCGGATCAATATCAAGAACTCCGACCTCGGAAGAAAGAATCAGATAGTCATCGTCTGTAATGTAATAACGGGATGGACGCAGACCGTTACGGTCAAGAACCGCTCCCATCATATCTCCATCGGAAAACAGGATGGATGCAGGTCCGTCCCAAGGCTCCATCATGGTTGCATAATACTGATAGAAATCTTTCTTTTTCTGTGTCATCACAGCATTGTTTGCCCATGGCTCCGGAATCATGATCATGACTGCCAATGGCAGATCCATGCCACTCATCACCAGAAACTCCAGCGTATTGTCCAGCATTGCGGAGTCAGATCCTTCGGTGTTGACGACCGGAAGTACCTTCTGGAATTCCCCGCGCAGCTTGCCGGATGCCATCGTCTCTTCCCGGGCAAGCATCTTGTCTGCATTACCACGGATGGTGTTGATCTCACCGTTATGTACAATAAAACGGTTTGGATGTGCTCTCTCCCAGCTTGGATTTGTGTTGGTAGAGAAACGGGAATGTACGGTTGCAATTGCAGACTCATAATCCTTATCCTGCAGATCGGAGAAGAACTGACGCAGCTGCTCTACAAGGAACATTCCTTTATATACAATCGTTCTGCTCGAAAGGGAAGCAACGTAGCTGTCATCGTTGGACTGCTCGAATACACGGCGTGCCACATACAGCTTGCGGTCAAAATCAAGTCCCTTCTCCACATCTTCCGGTCTTTTGATGAACGCCTGCATGATGCATGGCATACATCCTCTGGCCTTGTCGGAAAGCTTGTCCGGATGAATCGGTACCTGTCTCCATCCGAGGAATTCCATTCCTTCCTTCTCGACAATTACCTCAAACATCTTCTTTGCCTGATTGGTCTTTAACTCATCCTGTGGGAAGAAAAACATTCCGACGCCGTAATCTCTCTCTTCTCCCAGCTTGATTCCAAGCGGCTCTGTCGCTTTCTTAAAGAACTTATGGGAAATCTGAAGAAGAATACCAACACCATCTCCGGTCTTTCCGTCGGCATCTTTTCCGGCTCTATGCTTTAAGTTCTCAACAATTTTCAAGGCATTTTCCACGGTCTGGTGGGTCTTGATCCCTTTGATGTTTACCACAGCACCAATTCCGCAGTTATCATGTTCGAAACTCGGATCATATAATCCTTTGGCGGTTGCTGTGCTCTCATTCCATTGCTCTTTCATAGAACTATCCTTTCGTTGTAAATCATTCATGAGTTGCTTTTTCTTAACTGATTCTCATTTTACTCCTATAACCGCCGCTTGTAAATCATTTTTTTCGTTCTATTGTCTGATAATTTGTCTATTATTTATCTATTGCAGTATTGTCAGATAATATCTTGTTTTTTCTTTTATATTAACCGTTTTTCAAACAATAAAGCGGTCATATTCATGAAATATTTTTTCATAAATATGACCGCTTTTTCTGTTTTTATTAAGTTGTTTTTATTTTACAAACAATTTATATCTGAAATTCATTCACCGTCTGCTGCAATGTTCCGATGCTGTCCAAAACCTTTTCCCGTCTTCCTTTCCGATTACAGTTTCCCGCACGAAATTTTTCATATGATCCATCGGTCTTAACAGACCACGGATAAATAGCCAGCTCAATCCGGCCACGAATCGTCCCTTTCCCCATAACTTTTCCTCCTTGGTATTTTTATATTTTAACACTACTATACTTTAACGCAATAAACAAGTAAAAAAAGGCATCTGATTTTTTCAAATCAGATGCCTTTGAAGCGCTCTATGCCTGCCGGTCAATCGCCTGTCCTGTCCGGTAATAGGTAAAATCAGCAGTAACCAGAACTCTTTGATTCTCATCCATAAGTTTCACGGTATATACGCCGATCCGTCCTCCCTGTCTTTGTACTTCTGCCTCACCGTACACGTAGCCGGTATCTTTCACAGCCTCCAGATAATTCATTTTCCCGTCAATCGTTGTAACATAATTGCCATAGGTGGATGCCGCCAAACCAGCAAGCGTATCAGCAAGCGCATACGCACATCCGCCATGCATTCCACCGTAAATATTCGTAAAATGCTCATCCATGCGCATTCTTCCGTAAGCATAGCCTTCCCGCACTTCCAGCAGTTCCATTCCCAGAAGCTGTGCAAATGGATTTTTCTCCAAAAGCCGGTTCAGCTTCTGTGGTGTCAGTTCCTGTGGCTGCTGTGACTGTTGTACTGCCTTTTGTTCTGTTGTTTTCGTTGCAGAAATATGTTTGTGTTTCTTACTCATGTTTTCTTCCTTTATTACCGTTTTTGTCAAATTTTGCAAGATAGGGTTTATGAACTTTATTGTCACGCGTCAAATTATAGTTCCTACATTTAATGTTGCTCCTTTTCTTCATCACTTATATTACTAATCTTTTCATCCACAATTCATATTAGGGTTATGCTTAGGGTTATTCATATAAAAACAATGAGTTTTGTTGATTTCTGATCCAATCATAAATATTACTTTCATCTTTGCCTAGGTCTTTTAATTCAACATACTTCATAAAATCTGTCTTATCTCCAACTGTCAGCATATAAATATAATAAAAGACATTATCCCTATATTTTCTCAAAAGTGAATATGCATCTGCAAAATTAGCGTTCAGGCAGCAATATCGAATACTTTCTGCCGTTCTACTTACAGAATCAAGAATCTGATTTCCACTGATAACTCCGACTTTATGTAAAACTATGTTATCTCTGCCATATGCTAAGAAACTCATTTCATACATGAAATTTCTTGTTTCCTCTAGCAATGTATTCAACTCCTGGAAGGAACTATTTTCCTTAATGACACTTCTATTTATTTCAAAGTCATCTGGTATTTCAAGCATATGCACTCCTTAATCACTCTCAGCAACCCCAAACTTATTTACAAAATCCTCATAACCATTTACCCAATCAAACTTCGTATCATCGGATACTGCTTTAAAATGAAGTTCTCCGCAATGAATCTTGTTTTTTTCCACATCAGTCAGGTCAGCCCATTATTACCTTCAGCAAGGACATTATCAGCAAATAATCCATTTGCTAACTGCACCTTACGCAAATTTTCCAACAATCTGCTACCAACAACAATGTCATTGTTTCTGACAGGATCACCCTCACCAAATTTGCGTGTTCGTGACGGCCTGTAAATTCCATCAACATGTCTTGATAACCCTCTGAACAATTCCACTGTAGAATGAATCGCCTGTATCTGATAATCCAGATCATCCTCAAATTGAAATATAATGCGCTTAGGCATTTGGCTCTCCTCCTGCTTCTTCTGCATCTTTTTGTTGCAAATAAAAAATAGCCTTTTGTGTCTCTATTTCCTCACGCAATTCTTCTTCTGTCGGCAAATACAATTTGTACTTACTTGCAAATAGCTGTTCATTTCCATGTAATATAGAATACCTTGCAATATCTTCATCCGTTTCCGAGCATAATACAATTCCAAGTGTTGGATTATCATCTGGCGCTTTTTTTAATTCATCATACATACGAATATACATGTCCATTTGCCCAACATCCTGATGCGTAATCCTCTCTGTCTTCAAATCAATTAATACAAAACATTTCAAAATATAATTATAAAACACCAAATCAATATAATAATCTTGTTTCTCAGTGTGGATGTGTTGCTGTCTCGCAACAAACGCATATCCTTTTCCCATTTCCATCAGAAATTTCTGCAGATTTGTTATAATACTTGACTCAAGTTTTGTCTCGTTAAAAGATGCATCTAGCGTTAATCCCAAAAACTCCACTACTACAGGATTTTTTATAAATTCAAGCTTATCATTTTGATATGAAGATGTCTTTTCTCTCATTTCAGCTTCTACAGCTTTTTTATCCTGTGATTGCAGCATACGATAATAATATTGGGTATCAATATTTCTCTGTAAAGTACGAACACTCCATGTCTGCTCATAGGCTTCTTTCTCATACCATTTGCGAGCTGTTTCATCATGCACCTGAAGCAGAATTCTATAATGTGTCCACGACAATTTGAAAGCAGATTTTCCACTCACCGAGTGGAAAATCTCTGGAAAACATTTATAAAACCTATAAAAGCTATATAAGTTTGTTTTTGTATAACCCTTTCCATACCTTTTTGTCAATTCTCTTGACAATTTCTTTATAACTTCTGCACCATATTCCGCTCTTTCCTCACCAGCCAATTCTTCCTCAGCTATTCGATACCCTATCAACCAGTTTCTCTGTGACAATATTGTATTTACTGAACGATAAGCCTCTTTTTGCGATACTTCTATAATAGTTTGAACATCATTTAGTATGTTGTCTGTTTTATGAAAATTATCCATAATAACATTATTTACACTATTCATAACTTCATTCATCTGCCTGCCTCCTTATCATTAGGCTTTAAATCCTTTGGGATAAAATCTTTTAAAGCCACCTTCACATCTACTCTGTATGTATCTGGTAAACAGCATAAATTTTTTGATCATTGCTATTACATGAATAATTCTGACAGCTCTTTGTATCCATATTACTCAGCCTACAATGGTTTAATCATTACAACTGTATTTTAGAATGACAAAGCTCTTCTTGTCACAGATAATCTATTGGATATTCTTAAATTTAGGAAAACCTCCAAAAAGCTTAAAAATTTCCTTGTTAATGAGGTAAACTTTGAACTAAAACAAATCGCCTCACAGTATCCAAACTATCAAAAGTTCTTAATGCAAAACAAAGATAAACATGAAAATAGATACAAGAATTCAAAGAAACTCAGGTAATTGTCTAAGTCTTGAAAACAAATTTATTTCATATTAAAGCACATAAGAAAAGGTAACTACCGCTAGGCAACTACCCCTGACCAGCCTAGAATAATTCACATAAGGCATTTGTATAGGATGCTCTGGTGTTCCGTCATTCTCCTTGTCGATGATCCACATACCCTTTTCATCACCAGGAAACTCCAACAAATATTTAGTTAGACTCTCATACACGACATTCACCTCGCATTTACATCAATTCGACCTTCAACTAATTCTTTATCTTTTTTCTTCTGTCTGAAACAAATTGCAAAAACTCAACGTAACTATACTGCATTTCCGGCAGATAATTTATCTTGCGATACTGGATTTTATCTGTATCTGTCGGGCATATCTCTGCAAACCATTCTTCAAAATCCTTGTCCTGTTTTTCAATATTTGGAATTGCTGCTAAGAGCTGAAGGTTACTAATATCATTCACATGATTCATGTATTCTTCGACTTTATCATGTGCAATTCCCTTCTTCAGCAGAGATGTCTTAGTAAACTTGCTCTTGGGATAGATATGGTCTATATGGAACTTGTTGTTGTAATCCAAAGAAGGATACAGCATCATCAAAACCATCAACGTATCTGCTCTCCCATATTGAAGCTCTAACAGAATCTCAATATCATCATCCGTAAATACAATTGTTTTACTGGTTCCACGCAGTCTGTTGATAATTTCATCCAGCGGAAATTCATTGTTTCCATTCGCTTTGATGACCTCACGCAGAGGACGAAGAATGCTGTCTGCCTGTCCGCCAAATGCCCTCTTTATCAGAGACATTGTTAGCCATTTCTTGATTTTCTTTCTGTTATTAACCGTATTAGAAGAAACCTCGAAATTGCTCGGATTACCAATCGTCATAAGATAATATGCAATCGGAATAACAGCATTATTGGATTTTAAGCTGTCTCTTGAAAATCCAAAGCTTGAAACAAGCAAAAATGCCTGAGTAATAGACGTTTTTATCGTTTGCCAGTTCTGCTCAATCTTGAGCATATTTTGTTTGTTGAAATTATCGACCTTAAAAGCAATATCGCTAAACCCAGTCAACACCAAGGATGCCTTCAGAATGAAATCCTTGTTTACATTAAAGCCAGAACCTATCGTGTTAATGTAATCGACAAACTCTGTGATTTCTTTCCTTGCATCTAAAGATTCCCACTGTGCTGTAGCAATTGATAATAACAAATCCGAGTAACTCAGTACTGTACCACCGCTATTGACGCGAATAAAAATTTGCAGAACTTTGTCCAGTTCCTCTGATTTTACTTTGTAATAGCTGATGCTCGGCTGAGTATGGATTACCTTAAAAAGCTGCGATAATGTCGCATTTGCAAAGATACACTGATCCTGTGTGTAAACACCAGAAAAAGCTATATTTTGCATCAGATAATTCATGACATCTCCTAATTCTGTCATGTCAAGTATCTTTCCAACTTCAAACCAGTAATGATCTGTGTCGTTCTTCACCTCATCAGCCGTGAGAAATGAAAATTCATATTTATCCGTTTCGTCTTTCGCCTGTTCAACAATATTCAAATAAAGCTTTCTCTCCGGGAATGCAGAGTTGTTCTTCCACTGTTTAAACGGCATTTTGTATGCATAAGTTCCCTTTAAGCCGATATAAATAGATGTCAATCTTTGCTGACCATCCAAAACAGCCATAACGTTGTCATTTCCAGTTAAGTTTACCTTCGGATTATGCCGTGCATTTTTCTCATGATAATTCTGCAAAAAGGAATAGAAGTCATAGAGAGTATTTTGATCCTTAGACAGTTCCCAAAACAGAAATGCTCCAAATGGGTAATCCTGCATTACGCTGTCAAAGAGTTTTTCTATTTGAGAAGTACTCCACACAAACTCTCTCTGTATGGAGGGAAGCACATATTTATTTGCAGATATATCCTTTACGACATCAGCAATTGTTAACGGTGATTCATATGCCACAGTCTCACACCTCCTCTTTCTTTACATAATGTAGTTCTATGTCATACCCCAAAGCATCAAGCATCTGCACAAAGGTTTTGTTCATAACACCATCACCTTTTTTGATGATTCGATTTACATACTGCCCAGTGGTTCCTATCGTCTCGGCAAGCTGAGTCTGAGTCTTTCCGGCCTCTATGCATTTTACTTTCACATCAACTTCTATATTATTTTTCAGCATTTCTACCACCTCGCTTGCATTATTAAAAACAACACTTTTAGGATAAATTATAACACACCATCTCTTTTTCTTCAATCCTATTAAAACACAAAAAGGCACCCAAGCCTTCCGATCCGAGTGCCCTATCCTAATCTTCCTTGCCAGATATACATCTCTACACTCAGAAAACTGAAAAGGATTGACCTCCAATCTGTCATAGATGACATCAATACCATCTAACAGATGCTTCGCAGCCTATTTATTCTTCAGGCGATAAATCAAGTGATACACAAGATTATCAAGCAATTCATCGGCATGCTCTGTAATATTTAATTTATAAGCCATACTTCGCCCTCGTTTCTCTAAGTGCTGTTCTGGCATCCTTTACCTGTCCTGCCTCTATCTGCTTTTCAGATATTTCTATATCTCTGTACATAGCAATCTGTCTCATGGTTGACTCATAAATCTCCATGCTCATAATTACCATATCTCCATAGCCATTTTTCGTAACATAAATTGGCTCCTCTGTCTTATGACACATATCAGATATCTCCGATGTATTCTTCAAGTCTTTAATTGGAATTATTTGTGGCATAACATACACCTCCTTGCTTATGTCCTAATTATACCATAATTATACCCTTTTTCAACTTAATTATTGTTTATTTGATTTTCCATTCAAGTTGTGAACGAGCTCCACCATAAAATCCTGCATCTGCAAATAAATCCCCAGGTCTATCCATACAACCAAATAAAAAAGGGTATACAGTGCATCTAAACTATATACCCAAAAAAGACGGACAATGACATATGTCAACGTCCGTCTTCTTCATCCATTTTTTCAATTATCAGCTACTACCTATAGCAAAACGAACATCATAAACCGGACAGATTAGTTTTCATCCTGCATTTTTGCAAGTTTCTTCGCCTGATCGGCCGCGATACATGCATCGATAATCTCCTGGATATCTCCGTCAAGAATCTTGTCCAGCTTGTATAATGTCAGGTTGATGCGGTGATCCGTCACACGTCCCTGCGGGAAATTATAAGTACGGATCTTCTCGGAACGGTCTCCGGTTCCGATCTGGCTGCGTCGTTCCTCAGACTCTGCATCCTGCTTCTTCTGCAGTTCGAGATCATACAGCTTGGTACGCAGCAGTGCAAACGCTTTCTCCTTGTTCTGGATCTGTGATTTTTCGGTCTGACTGTAAATCACGATACCGGTCGGATAATGCGTCAGACGCACAGCAGAGTCCGTCGTATTGACACACTGTCCACCATTTCCGGACGCTCTCATAACGTCGATACGGATGTCTTTGTCGTCAATATGCACTTCCACATCCTCAGCCTCCGGCATAACTGCAACACTGCAGGTTGATGTCTGAATACGCCCCTGGGATTCCGTCTCCGGCACACGCTGTACACGGTGCACACCGGATTCATATTTCAGTACAGAATATGCGCCTGCTCCAGTCACCATAAAGTTGACCGACTTCATGCCTCCGATTCCGGTTTCATCTGCCTCAAGTGTCTCCACTTTCCAGCCACGACGCTCTGCGTAGTGTACATACATACGGTAAATTTCAGCCGCAAAAAGCGCAGCTTCCTCTCCACCGGCACCTGCACGAATCTCCACAATAACGTTCTTGTCGTCGTTCGGGTCTTTTGGCAGAAGCAGAATCTTTAATTTCTGTTCCAGCTCTCCCAGACGGCTCTTTGCCTCATTTAATTCTTCCTTTGCCAGTTCGCGCATTTCCTCATCGGATTCCTCATCAAGAATTGCAAGGGAATCCTCTATTGTCTGCTTACATGCCTTGTATTCCTTGTAGGCATCCACGATTGGCTGCAGATCACTCTGCTCTTTCATCAGTTTACGAAAGCGGTTCGGATCGTTTGCCACATCCGGCTCGCTCAATGTATTCATTAACTCCTCATAATGATGAAGTAAATCCTCTAATTTATCAAACATAATCTATCCTCTCTTTTCACATAGGTGTTTGTGTCCGCAGACCACACGGTCATTTCGCGCAAGATCTTTTTTCACGCAGACGTCCTCAAATCCGGCCTCTTTCATCATAGATGATACCGCCCATCCCTGATCATATCCGATCTCAAACAGCAGATACCCTCCATCGGTCAGATAATCCGGGCTTTCCTGGATGATCTTCCGGTAGAAGAACAGACCATCTTCTTTTCCGTCCAGTGCCTCATGCGGTTCAAATTCCGACACCTCCGGCATCAGAAACGGAATTTCATCGCTGCGGATGTATGGTGGATTTGACACAATCACATCAAACGTTTCATCCGCAACATCCTCAAACAGATTGCTTCTCTCGAAAATGGCAGGAACATCATTTAATTTTGCATTTTCCTTTGCAACATTGATCGCCTGTTTGGAAATATCATATCCATATCCCCCGGTACCGTGTACATTTTTCAAAATACTGATCAGCACACATCCGGAACCGGTACACATATCCAGCACCTTCATCCCCGGTTTTACAACCTTCAGTGCTTCCTCCACCAGGGTTTCCGTATCCTGTCGCGGAATCAGCACATTGGAATTCACATGAAATGTCATCCCCATGAATTCCTGTTCCCCGGTGATATACTGAAGAGGCACTCGCTCTGCCCTCTTTTTAATCAGCACTTCAAATTCATGCTGCAGTTCCTCCGGCATCTCTTCGTCAATATGCATATAATAGTAAGTGTGGTCAATTTTACATGCCATGGTCAAAAGCAGCCATGCATCATTTCTGGCATCTGCAATGCCAGCCTCACACAGGCTTTTTTCTCCCGAAACAATTGCTTCCCTATAGGTCATACATTCTCTTCCTTCTGCCACTTTCTCCAGTCAAACACAGCTTCCACCGAAGCGATTCCCACTTCGATCATCTCATCATCCGGCTCTTTTGTTGTCATCTTCTGCATCCAGAGTCCCGGTTTGCTCAGTATATTCACCAGCCGGTTATCATATCTTCCGGCCAGACGGATAAACTCATAAGATACTCCGGCGATCACCGGAATAAGAAGAAGTCTGAGCACCAGCTGCAAAATACGCGAATCCACACGGATAAACAAAAAGAACACGATAGATATCAGCATTACAATCAGCAGGAAACTGGTACCGCAGCGCTTGTGCTGCCGGGAACTTTTCCGGACATTTTCCACATTCAGTTCCATTCCGTGTTCGATGCAATTGATGCATTTATGTTCCGCTCCGTGGTACATAAACACTCTCTTAATATCAGGTGTCAGGGAAATCAGCGCAATATATCCGATAAAAATCGCCAGACGGATCAGTCCCTCCAGCAACGCAATCACCGTATCAGATGAAATAACTTTATGAAATATCCCAGACAGAAAATATGGCAGGAAAAAGAAAAGTCCCAGCGCAAAAACAACGGAAAATGCAACGGTTCCGCCCATCATTGCCTTCTCCTGCTTTTTTTCTTTCTCTTCCTGCGCCTTTCGTTCCTCCTGCGTCATGGCTTCTTTTTTCTTTTTTTCATCCTCATCGTCTTCAAAAAAGGAAGCCGAATACATGAGTGTCTGCATGCCAAGGATCAGTGATTCTATAAAATTAATGACACCACGGATGAATGGCAGACGCCGCAGTTTTTTATTTTTAATTGTCTCTTTAAATGTGGATACTTTTACATCAATGGTGTGATCCGGCTTGCGAACGGCAACCGCATAACGGTCTTCGTTTTTCATCATGACACCTTCCATGACTGCCTGCCCGCCAACTCCTGAATATTTCATATTTCCCCCTGTAAGAGAAAAAGGTTGAGGCAATACACAGCCTCAACCTTTTTACGTGACTTATCAATTCTATTTCATGCCATACTTCTTGTTGAACTGTTCGATACGTCCACGAGCCTGGTTAGCCTTCTGCTGTCCAGTATAGAATGGATGACACTTAGAACAGATTTCTACGTGGATCTCCGGCTTTGTAGAACCTGTAACGAATGTGTTTCCACAGTTGCAGGTAACGGTTGCCTGATAATAATCTGGATGGATTCCTTCTCTCATGATTTTCACCTCTTTATATTCTTATCGTTTTCTGTAATCAGTCTTCCGACTGACTCTGGTTCCTGTCACACTCTTTATACCCGTATGCCCGATCCGCATATGATACTTATTACAAGAGCGACACTTTCGTCCGTTTACATCCCGATAAACAGCTTAATTATTGTAACATAGCGTCCATGCAAATGCAATAGAAATTTAAAGAATTCTGTTTTTTCTTACAAGATTGATAAAATCAGCATTTGTACGCGTGTGTGCAAACATATTTAAAATATTCTCCACAGCCTCATCCGACCGCATGCCGTTTAATGCCCGGCGCATATTCTCCACGCCCTCACGCTCCTGCGGATCAAGCAGCAGATCGTCTCTTCGCGTGCCGGACTTCACAATATCCACCGCCGGGAAAATTCTCTTTTCGGAAAGTTTCCGGTCAAGAACAAGTTCCATGTTACCGGTTCCCTTAAATTCCTCAAATACCACGTCATCCATCTTGCTTCCGGTATCGACCAGTGCCGTGGCAAGAATGGTCAGGCTTCCGCCTTCTCTCATATTCCGGGCTGCACCAAAAAACCGTTTCGGCATGTGCAGTGCCGCCGGATCAAGACCACCGGACAGTGTCCGGCCGCTCGGCGTACAGGTCAGGTTGTAGGCCCGCGCCAGACGTGTGATACTGTCGAGGAGAATCATCACATCCTTTTTATGTTCCACCAGACGTTTTGCACGCTCGATTACCATTTCCGATACCCGCTTATGGTGTTCTGCGGTCTCATCGAAAGTGGAATAAATGACCTCTACATTTTCTCCCTCAATTGCCTCTTTAATATCGGTTACTTCCTCCGGCCGCTCATCAATCAGCAGAATAATCAGATGCATCTCAGGGTTATTTTCCTTTACCGACTTGGCAACTTCCTTTAAAAGCGTTGTCTTACCTGCTTTCGGCGGGGATACAATCATACCACGCTGCCCTTTACCGATCGGGGAAACAATATCCATCACACGCATTGCAACCGAACCGCCGGGACGTTCCATGCGCAGACGCACATTCGGAAAAATCGGGGTCAGATCCTCAAAGTTTGTCCGCTTCTGTGCTTCCGAAGGATGATATCCGTTTACCGAAGTCACATACAAAAGGGCGGAAAATTTCTCCCGCTCGGATTTCACTTTGGTATTTCCACAGACAATATCTCCTGTCTTTAGATTAAATCTGCGGATCTGGGACGGCGCCACATAAACGTCATGTTCCCCCGGCAGATAGTTTTCACAGCGGATAAAACCGAATCCGTCTGCCATAACCTCCAGAATACCGCTCGCTGTATTTCCACTGTCGAGGCTGACGATATCTTCTTTGATCGCAGCACTGTCATTATCCTCCTGTGCCTTATAGATCTGTTCCTGTGATGCATGTGCTCCATGTTCTGCATGCATGCTTTCTCCATGCTCCGGATGGCTGTGATCCTCCGTATGGGACGAATGCTCTTCTCTTCGCGGTTTTGGTGTATGCTTTCTTCCTTCCTGTCCGGAAGCTGTCCGCGCTGTATATACCGTCTTTGCCTTCGGCGCTGCCTCTTTTTCCCGCTCATCTTCCTGCAGCATCCGATCAATCAGTTCTCCCTTTTTCATTGTTGAGATTCCTTTGAGTCCGCGTGCCTTTGCCAGGTCTTTTAACACAACCAAAGAAAGACTCTCATATTTTTCCCTCATTCCATCTGCTCCTTCTTAAAAATATAGACTTGTTTCGTACCGTAAATCATTTCATGAATTACACTTATTTGCATGGGATATCAGTCAGAAACGACTATGAATCATTTCAAATATTATCTAATGCAGCTATTATACACTATTTCCGGTAAAATAGGAAGTCTTTTTTTTCATGCGCAAGAATGGTATTGTGAATAAGTATGAGTATGTAAAGGAGAAAATTACTATGGATAATAAAGAAAAGGCACTTTTATGCCACAAAGAATGGAACGGAAAACTCGAAACCGTTGCAAAATCAAAAGTAAAAACCCGCGAGGATCTCGCGATTGCATACACCCCGGGTGTTGCAGAACCATGCAAAGTAATTGCGGAAGATAAAACTGCTGCCTACACATACACCTGGAAAGCCAACACGGTTGCCGTTGTTTCCGACGGAAGCGCCGTTCTCGGCCTTGGAAATATCGGTCCTTATGCCGCTATGCCGGTCATGGAAGGAAAATGTGTATTATTCAAAGAATTTGGAAATGTTAACGCTGTACCGATCTGTCTGGACACCCAGGACACCGAAGAGATCATTCAGGCTGTGAAAAATATAGCTCCCGGATTCGGCGGTATCAATCTGGAAGACATCTCCGCTCCGCGTTGTTTCGAAATCGAAGAACGTCTGAAAGAAATGCTTGATATCCCGGTATTTCATGATGACCAGCACGGAACCGCCATCGTTGTTTTGGCCGGTATCATCAATGGTCTGCGTGTGACCGGCAAGAAAAAAGAAGACTGCCGCGTTGTGGTAAACGGTGCAGGATCTGCCGGTGTGGCAATCACCAAACTTCTTCTGACTTACGGTTTCAAACACGTGACCATGTGTGACCGTGAAGGAATCATCGGAAAAGATTATCCGAACTTAAACTGGATGCAGAAAAAAATGACAGAGGTTACCAATCTCGAAAATGCCTCCGGAACGCTGGCAGACGCACTGCGCGGTGCGGATATCTTTGTCGGTGTCTCTGCGCCAAACATTGTCACTCCGGAAATGGTTTCTTCCATGAACAAAGATGCCATCCTGTTTGCCATGGCAAATCCGGTGCCGGAGATCATGCCGGATGTGGCCAAAGCTGCCGGAGCAAAAGTTGTCGGAACCGGACGGAGCGATTTCCCAAATCAGGTAAACAACGTGATCGCTTTCCCTGGTATTTTCCGCGGTGCATTGGAGGCACATGCCACCCAGATCACAGAAGAAATGAAACTTGCAGCAGCAGAAGCACTTGCAGCCCTAGTTTCTGACGAGGAATTAAATGAAGATTTCATTATGCCGGAAGCATTTGATCCACGTGTGGCAGAAGTTGTAAGTGAAGCAGTCAAGTCTCATGTCCGCTAATCGCTACTATTCTCTGAACGATTACTGTAAAGAGGTCTTCGGGGAAAAAGTGTACCGTCTCAGTCTAAGCGGTGGGATGACGTGTCCCAACCGCGACGGAACACTCTCTTACGGAGGATGTGCATTCTGCAGTGCCGGAGGCTCCGGTGATTTTGCCGCGGATGCATTTCTGCCGGTTTCTGAGCAGTTCATACAGGCCAGACAGAAAATCGCCGCCAAAACACACTGCCAGAAATTCATTGCGTATTTCCAGTCATTTACCAACACCTATGCCCCCGTTGACGTTTTGCGTCAGCTCTATTCCGAGGCAATGGCACCGGAAGAAATCGTTGCACTTTCCATAGGAACCAGAAGTGACTGCCTTCCTCCGGAAACCTTAGAACTCCTCTCCGATCTCAATCAGGAAAAACCCATATGGATAGAGCTTGGTCTGCAGAGCATCCATGCAAAGACGCTGTCTGCCATGAACACGCATACCACGGTTGCACAGTTTGATGCCGCTGTATCCAAACTTCATGCCCTTGGAATCTCTGTGATCGCACATGTTATTTTAGGATTTCCCGGTGAAACAAAAGAAATGATGAAAGATACCGTCCGGCATGTCGCCGCACTTCCGGTTTCGGGAATCAAGCTGCAGCTTCTGCATGTCCTGCGTGGCACTGCACTGGCAGAACAGTATCAGCTTCATCCGTTTCCCCTGATGGAACTTGATGAATACAGCGATTTTGTGATCGACTGCCTGGAACTTCTTCCCCCGGACATGGTCGTTCACCGTCTGACGGGAGATGGTCCCCGCAGTCTATTACTCGCCCCGTCCTGGAGCACAGACAAAAAACGCATTTTAAACACCATTCATCGCCGTCTCAAAGAACGCAATACCAGACAAGGAGAACATTTTTATGGCTGAACCATTTACAATCTATAAACTTACGATCTTATATATGCTGAGCAAAGCAGGGTTTCCGCTTTCCAACACCCAGATTTCCAATTTCTTTCTGGAACAGGAATACACAGACTATTTCCGTGTACAGGAAGTAATCGGGGATCTGGTCGATGCCAATTTAATCCATGCAGAGTCCACGCACAGCAACACACAGTACTCTCTGACTTCTGCGGGAAAAGAAACACTTGGATTTTTCAAAGATAAATTAAATGATGGAATTGAAAATGATGTTCAGGGATTTTTTGAAAAGAATAAATTAGAATTCCGACAGGAAAATTCCATTCTGGCAGATTACTATAAGACAACCAATCAGAAATACGCAGTACGCTGTCAGGTACGGTCTGACGGCAATCCTCTGATCGACCTGACGCTTTGCGTAACTACAAAAGAACAGGCAGAAGCCATCTGCAATAACTGGAAAAAGAAAAGTGAAGATGTATATGCTGTACTGATGGACACGCTGCTGCAATAAGCCGCGTGTCATTTTTTCTTTTTCTGTACGCTGTATCCAAATTTGCCGAGTTTTTTCCCCAGAGCAAAATATTCTCCGTGGGAATACATGATAAGCCCGGTTCCGTTGATGTCAAATTTTCCTGTTTCATCCAGATACGCATCATCCACCGTTACGCCAAGTACTTCCGCCACAAACATCGTATGACTGCCAAGCGGATGGCTCTCCACCACCCTGCAGGCAATATTTACAGGACTTTCCGCAATTGCCGGAGCTTTCACATGCTCCACCGGAACCGGTGTAAGTCCTGTTTTTTTAAATTTATCCACATCTCTTCCGCTGACCACGCCGCAGTAATCACAGACCTTTGCCAGTTTTTCGTTGGTCAGATTAATCACAAATTCTCCGGTTTTCTCTATGATCTCATAAGAATAACGGGATGGGCGGACGGAAATGGAAACCATCGGCGGATTGGTGCAGACGGTTCCTGCCCATGCCACGGTAATAATGTTTGGCCGATGATTCTGATCCGCCACACTGACCATCACAGCCGGCACCGGATTTAACATATTTCCCGCTTTCCAACTCTGTTTTCCCATTTTTCCACTCCTTTTGCCTGTTCCTGTTATTTATAATCCTGTTATAATTTCAGATCCGTATTTTCCCGGATAATATCCGCGATCAGTTCACGCTCATCCATATGATGCTTCACACCCTTGATCTCCTGGTAATCTTCGTGCCCTTTTCCTGCAAGGACGATGATATCGCCATCCTCAGCATGTTCCATGCAATACCTGATGGCTTCTTTCCGGTCCGGTATCGTCACATATGCGCCATCGGCTTTATGTACCCCGACCAGAATATCGTTGATGATATCCATTGGTTCTTCATTTCTTGGATTATCCGATGTGACAACCGTCAGATCTGCCAGTTTTGAAGATACCTCTCCCATCTCATAACGGCGGGATTTTGCACGGTTTCCTCCGCATCCGAACAGGCAGACCAGTCTGCCCGGCTCATACTCTTTCAAGGTCGTTAACAGACTCTCCAGTGCCATGGCATTGTGTGCATAGTCAATCATCAGCGTATATCTCTTTGTTACCGGTACAATCTCAATTCTTCCCTTGACACTTACATGAAGCATCGCCTTTTTGATTTCTTCAACACTGACACCAAAATGATGACAGATTGCAATGGCGGTCAGGGAATTGTACACCGAAAATTTTCCCGGCACATTGACTTCCACATCAAAATCCATGGAACCTCCCACATGATATTTTACACCAAGTGCCCCATGCTCCTTTTTTAACTCTACCTTCTGCGCAATCAGATCATTTTCTGCTCCATACCCAAACGTCTCAACCGTACAGGTATGTCCCTGTAAAATGCCCTGCAGATGCTCGCTGTCCCCATTAAAAATTCCATGCCTGCACTGCTGGAACAAAAGACTCTTGCAGTGCATATAATCTGCAAAATCCTTGTGCTCATTTTCTCCGATATGATCCGGTTCAAGATTGGTAAACACGCCGATATCAAACACAAATCCGGATACGCGGTGAAGCATCAGCGCCTGGGAAGAGACTTCCATCACAACAGCATCGAGTCCCGCATCTACCATTTTTGCAAAAAGCTCCTGCACCCGGTAAGATTCCGGTGTCGTATTTGCAGAAGAAATACGCTCAGAACCAACAATCGATTCGATTGTGCCGATCAGTCCGGTTTTGATCCCCGCAGACTCTAGAATCGAACGAACCATATAGGTTGTCGTTGTTTTTCCTTTTGTTCCGGTAATACCGATCGTCTTTAATTTTTTTGCCGGATGCCCAAAATATGCCGCAGACATGCAGGCAAGTGCCAGACGGCTGTCCTCTACCTTGATATATGTAATTCCATCGATCGGCGTTACATCCTTTTCTACGACAATGGCCGCTGCTCCCTTTGCTGCCACATCCGGAATAAACTCATGTGCATCACGCACACTTCCGCTGATGCACACAAACACAGAACCTTTTTCAACCTTGCGGGAATCATATACCAGAGTCGTAATCTCTGTCTCCTCGCTTCCCGCCAGTATCTCATATTCCATTTCGTTGATAAGTTCTTTAATTTTCATTTAATTTTCCTCCCAAATTCCATGAAACACTTCTGTCGCTGGCCCGGTCATATAAATATGATTGTTATCCGGATCATACTCGATGGTCAGATCTCCGCCCCGCAGATGCACCAGAACTTTATTTTCTGTCTTATGATTTAAGATACATGCCATAACCGTGGCACAGGTTCCGGTACCACAGGCAAGCGTCTCCGCAGATCCGCGTTCCCACACCCGCATGGATGCTTCCGTCGGAGAAATAACGTGTACGAACTCTGTGTTGGTCCGTTTTGGAAACCGTGGATGATGTTCAAACTCCGGACCGTATTTTTCCAGTTCAAAATGTTCGGTGTCCTCCACAAAAATTACCGCATGTGGATTCCCCATCGACACGCAGGTCATCTTCCACTCTCTGCCCTCTACTTCAATCGGCGCATCTACCACCTGTTCTCCCGATGCATCTACAGGAATTAAATCCGGTTTTAATATTGGTTCTCCCATATCCACACGAACCAGCGAAACCTTGCCATCCGCAACCGTCAGCTGCAACGTTTTTACCCCGGCTCCGGTTTCAATCGTAATCTCTTTCTTATCCGTCATTTTATGATCATATACATATTTTGCGACACAGCGGATTCCGTTTCCACACATCTCCGCCTCCGAGCCATCCGCATTGTAAATCCGCATCCTGAAATCCGCGATATCCGATGGGCCAATAGTGATCAGGCCATCCGATCCGATTCCAAAATGGCGGTCACTCACTGCAATTGATACCTTTGCAGGATCTGCTATCTTTTCCTCAAACAAATTGACATATACATAATCATTTCCGCACCCATGCATTTTTGTAAACTTCATATTTCTACACTCCTTTTTTCTTTTCCATCCTGTCGATTCAGAGCTTCTATTCTAAGTATACCCGCACGATCCGTCTTCTAAAACAACTACAGTGCTTTTTATATTGCAAATTGTGTGGAAACATAGTACACTGAATCTAATTAATATTTACAGGAGATTTATGCAATGTCAGAACTCTCACATTATGAAAAAACAGGATATCTTCATGACGATTTTAAGATTTTTCACTTAAAAGATACCTCTATGCGCCCGATTGACTTTCATTACCACGATTTTCATAAAATTCTGATCTTTCGCAAAGGAAATATTTCTTACAATGTGGAAGGACGTACCTATGATCTGATACCGGGGGATATCGTATTCGTTCCCGCAGGTACGGTCCACCGTCCGGTTCTGCACAGTTCTGAAATTTATGAGCGCATCATCATCTATATTTCCAGACACTACCTGGATGCCTGTCATGATTCCGACGATCTCTCACTCTGCTTAAAAGAAGCGCATCAGAAAAAATCGCATGTACTGCGTATTCCGGCACTGAAGACAACACAGATTGCAAGAATTATCCACGATCTGGAACAATCTCTGGATTCCAGAGAATACGCAAACGAACTTTATCATAAACTTCTTTTTCTGGAGCTGATGGTGCAGTTAAACCGTGCAGCTCTCTCCAACCGCATTGAATATCTTTCTACCACAGCCTCAAATCATAAAATGATCAATGTGATAGATTATTTAAATGCACATTTAACAGATGACATCACCATCGACTTTCTTGCCGAACATTTCTATCTGAGCCGGTATCATCTCATGCATGCCTTCAAGGAAGAAACCGGTTATACGATCGGAAACTATCTGACCACGAAGCGCCTTTTGCTGGCAAGAGATCAGATCGCCCAGGGGGAATCCATCACCACCGCCTGTTATACCTGTGGTTTTCACAATTATTCCACCTTTTCCCGGGCATACCGCAAACATTTTGGCTGTTCTCCCAGAGAACAGCGCAATTGATCTGTCTGCCTGTTACATTTTGCGCTCTGCAAGTGTGTTGATCAGCGCAGGAATCAGCTGTTTCTTTCTGGATACCACATTTTCCAGCATAATCCCCTGATCGGAAGGCTCGCAATTATAAGCTGCCGCAACCAGCTGCGATGCATCCGCACCGCGATAAATCAGATAAGTAGACTCATTTAAGATATCCGTCAGCATGACAAAAATCATCTGGATCTGTTTTTCTCCCATCATCTGTTCCAGTTTCGGCTCGATACGTTCCTGCACCTTATCCAGTTCGGTGCGTCCCATCGCGCTGATCTGCGCCACGCCAAAACTCACATCCCCGGCATGGAAAATTTTAAAATCCTGATTTAAAATTTCTTCTTCTGTTTTATTATCAAAATTGCTTCCCGCCTGAAACATTGCTGAGGCAAGCTCCTCGACCTTAACCTCTGCAATCTCCGCCAGCCGGAGTGCTGCTTCCCTGTCTACCGGTGTACAGGTCGGTGAGCGGAACATCAGCGTGTCAGATAAAATGGCTGCACACATCAGTCCTGCCATCTGCGAGGTGATCGTAATTCCCTTTTCCAGATACATCTGATAAATGATGGTGGATGTACATCCAAGCGGCTGATTGCGGAAATACACCGGAGACATGGTCTCAAGGCTGCCCAGCCGGTGATGATCGATAATCTCTAAAATTTCCGCCTCATCGATATTGGATACTGCCTGTGATTTTTCATTGTGGTCCACAAGGATCAGTTTCTTTTTCTCTGCTCTCATCAAATTTCTGCGGGAAAACATACCCACATAGTTCTGGTTTTCATCGAGAACCGGGAAATCCCGATGCCGTATATTGGCTACGGTCTCTCTTACCTCATCCACGTAATCATCCAGATCAAAATGAATGATTCCTTTTTTTGTCATAAAATGCTTGATCGGCATACTCTGGTTGATCAGACGGGCCGCGGTAAACGTATCGTACGGTGTACTGATCAGAACGACTTCGCGTTCCTTTGCCGCCTCGATCACTTCCTGACTGATTTCATATCCGTTAGTGACAATCATGCAGCTGCAGTTTGATGCAATGGAAAGCATCTGCGACTCTTCCCCGTCCCCGATCATAACCAGGTCATCCTTGTCTATGGCAGAAGTCACTCCTTCCGGTGTACCGATTCCGATTACCACCTTGCCGTGAACAAAATACGCATGTTCATTTCCTGTCAGCAGCTGTCCATCCAGCGTCTCTACAATATTCTTGTACTGGGTACGTGCGGTAGAAAGGATGGTATTATCATATACATCCATGTAGGATTTTGCAATATCTCCTGTTACAATCAGTCCTTCCAGCTTATTTTCCCGCACCACCGGAAGTGTAACAACCCCGAGGATCTTCATCATCTCCCATGCCTTTTTCATAGAGATATGACTGTTTACTCCCTCTGTACGGCGTATCTGAATATCCTTGATCTGTGTTCCGACATCCGAAATCATTGCCGGGGCCTCTGCATGAAACCTTTCCAGAACATACGCCGTCTCCGCATTTACAGATCCGGCTCTCTTTGCAATATAGGTCATTCCCGTAGCTGTTTTGGGATTCTTTTTTTCTATTTCATTTTTCAGGTTTGCATAAGAAATCGCTGCACATATGGAGTCTGTATCCGGATGCTTATGTCCTACAACCCAAACTTTCTTTTTTGCCATATCAGATTCTCCTATTCACATTTCTCTTTTCGAATTGTTCTATCTCTTTTTTGAGACAAAAAATGCAATCCTCATTCTTTTGAGAATTGCATATCCTTATTCTAAAACGCAATCACGCCCACACTAACCAGCAGGACCAAAAGTAACACCACCAGATTCACGATTCCAAGTATCATTCCCATCAGGGAAAAAATACGGACCGGATGCATTCTGCTTTCCATAACGGTAAGCTTGTCCAGGCGTTCATCCATGCTGCGGAACAGATCCGAAATATTTCGGTAGCATTTTACATTTTCTGTATGTACTTTCTCGGAGATTTCTGTTTTTGCCGTGGTCAGCTGTTCTTCGATCTGCGCAAGAGAATCTTTCAGTTCCTTTGCTTTTTCTTCATTTAAGCGTTTGCCGTCTGCCACATCTTCCTTCATGGAAACTTCGATTTCTTCCATCTTGGCAGACACTTTGCCGATCAGACGATCAATCTGCTTTTCCACTTCCGCAGTGAATCCATCTGCTTTTTTCTGACGCTCCTCGAGAATCTGCCCCAGAGCATCTGCTTTCTCCTGACGTTCATCCACTAACGTCTGCAGTTCCTGTGCCTCCGTCTCTCTGGAATCAAGCAATGACTGTAACTGCTTGGCGCGTTCTCTGAATTCATCAATCTGGCTAAGTAAGAAATCTTCCCTGCTCACAACATTAACTTTCCTTTCCTGTACTTCGGGCTGTATTTCCGTGTCCGGCTTTGTCTCTTTTGTCTTCTGCGAAAAAACCTCCTGCGGTTTTTCCTGAGCAGATGCACGCATCCGTTCTTCATATGCAGCTTTCCGACGATTGTGCGCAATCTGTCTGCGCAGCTCCAACAATAATCCAGACATTTTTTCCTCCGCTGTATCAGTTCCTCTGTTTATTGTATCATTCTCCCACGTATTTGTAAACAAAAAAGACTGCCAGCATGACGGTACTGGCAGTCCTTCTCCTTTTATAATATTCAGATCTTAAGCGATTCCGTTTACTAATTTTGCTAAACGGGAAACTTTACGAGCTGCGTTGTTCTTGTGATATACACCCTTAGAGCAGGCACTCTCGATAACTGAAGAAGCATCCTTATATGCAGCCTCTGCAGCAGCCTTATCCTTTGCAGCAACAGCAGCCTCTACCTTCTTGATTGAAGTCTTAACTTCAGAACGGATTGCTTTATTTCTTGCAGTCTTTGTCTCTGTAACTAAAATTCTCTTCTTAGCAGATTTAATGTTAGCCAATCTGTACACCTCCATATCAAACTGTAATTTGTTTCCTGCGGTGAAACAGACACGGACGCTTCATCGCAAACATACTAGAATATAATATGTCAAGCTGTCCCTTCTGTCAAGATGTAATTGAAAAAAAGTTGTAAAAGTCTGCCAATATGTATATAATGTAGACATGAAAACGATTGATAACGACATCAAAACAGGACAATTCAAACAGATTTATCTGTTATACGGAGAAGAACAGTATCTGATCCGCCAGTACCGGGACAAATTAAAGCATGCACTGGCAGCGGATGATGATACCATGAACTTTTCTGCTTTCTCCGGCAGCGACATCAACCAGAAAGAGATCATCGATCTAGCAGAGACACTGCCTTTTTTTGCCGACCGCAGACTCATTCTGATCGAAGACAGCGGTCTGTTTAAAAAAAGCGCCGAAGAACTTGCCGATTACATGTCTTCCATTCCAGAAACCACTTATTTTGTCTTTGCGGAAAAAGAAATAGACAAGAAAACAAAGATGTACAAGCAGGTGAAAAAAAACGGAAGCATCGTGGAATTTCCGCGTCAGAATGAGACGACTCTCTCCCGCTGGATCGAGGGAAGAATCCGCAAAAACGGAAAAAATATTACAAGAGATGCCTATGCGCTCTTTATCCGTAAAACCGGTGATGACATGGAAAATATCGACAAAGAGCTGGAAAAACTTCTCTGCTACACACTGGAAAAAGACTATATTGATATCTCCGATGTAGAAGCCATCACCACCGAACAGACCGAGAATAAAATCTTTGACATGATTGACGCAGTGGCACTGCACCAGCAGAAAAAGGCACTGGATCTTTATTATGATCTTCTTGCTCTCAAAGAAGCTCCGATGCGTATTCTTTTTCTGCTTTCCAGCCAGTTTCAGCGTCTGATGATTGTCAAATCCATGACCAATCAGGGATTTGGCAACAAAGAAATTGCTTTAAAAGCCGGCTGCCCGGAGTGGGCAGTCCGCAAATACCAGTCGCAGAGCCGTGCTTTTTCCATGGATCAGCTCAAACAGGCGATCCGCGATGGTGTGGAATACGAAACTGCAGTAAAAACCGGACACATGAATGACCAGATGGCCGTTGAACTGTTTCTGGTACAGTACAGTGCCGGAAAATAATTTTCTCTATTTCACATAAGTTTCGCACACCAGCTTATTTTCGATGACGCGCACCCGTATCCGTCCACCTTCGATGGTGCAAAAAAATCTGCTGCCGCTCTCTTTGATCCTTTGTACGGCGTCCGGGCTCGGATGTCCGTAACGGTTATCCTTTCCGGCTGAAGCAACCGTAATTTCCGGCCGGATACACTTCAATAACGCTTCTGCGTTCGCATAGCGCGATCCATGATGATCTGCCTTAAAAATCAAAACCTTATCCCATTTTTCGCGGCGGCTCAGCTGCTCTTCCACATCTGTAGAGATATCTCCACCAAACAGGGCGCGGATATCCCCCTCTTCAAATTGCAGTACCAGACACAGATCATTGACATCCTCCGCTTTATCCGAAGCTTTGGGATACAGACAGCGCATGGCTGCACGTTTGCTTCTTACCGTATCCCCCGCCTGCATATAAAGCACTTTCGTTCCATGGCTGCGGGCCAGTTCTGCCAGCTCTTTTGTCTTTGCTTCTTTTTCCACTGCTTTTGCAAACACCAGATACTCCACACGGTATCCGGACACAAGAACCTCCTTAAGACCGGACACATGATCGGTATCCGTATGACTGACAAACCAGTAAGAAATCTCTGACACTCCTTTTGCCTTTAAAAACGGCAGAATCCGGTACTTTCCCACCTGTTTCACATCGGTGCTCCCACCATCGATAAACATGGAAGTCCCGCCGCCCGTGCACAGATAAATACCGTCTCCCTGTCCCACATCAAGGAAATCAATCTCAAACGATTTCTTCTGTGGAAAAAGAAGAAAAAGCAGAAGAAACGCAATAAAACAGGAAAAAACTATGCCCTGCAGACGTTTCTTTCTTCGGCTTACACACAGATCTGCCGTTTCCCTGCAGTCTTTATGCTTTTCATTTCTGCGTGCACAGGCATAGATCGCCAGAAGAAACACTCCAAGCCCCAGGTAATACCAAAAGATCCGCATATGCGCAGGTTTCCCTGTGATCCTCTGCGCACCCGGAATCTTTAAGGAAACCTCACACAGAAACCGGTAACTGTCGAGCATCCAGCCACAGGGCGCAAACAGAACACGTCCCGCAGGCAAAAACGCCATCCCCACAATCACCCCAAGCACCGTAAGCCCCAATAATTCGTTGACCACCGCAAGTACAAACAGGTTTATCAGCATCGCGTACACGGGAATTTCATAATAAGAATATGCGACCAGCGGGATGGTAAACAACTGGATTGCAAAACTTACCAGAATTCCTTCTTTTTGTCTTGAGAAAAATGTTTTTTTGATGGTTTCCTCTCCGGCCTGCTGTCTGCGTTTCCATGAATGTTCCCATTCCAGCAGTACATTGGCTCCCACTCCGATGGCAATCACCGCCATCACGGAAAACACAAATCCGGAATACGATAGCAGAAACGGATTTTCCAACAAAAGTACGAGCACAACAATTCCAAGCGCATTTAACATGTCATAGGCATATCCTGTCACATCCGCAAACAAATAAATCAGACACATGCCCACCGCCCGCTGTGTAGATACCCCGTTTCCGCTTAAAACCGCATAGGAAATCAAAAAAACGGTCGTTGCCAGCGCTGCTGTCACATACCGGGTATGCAGTCGTTTCCGCAGCAGACGGTACAGCCCCATCCCCAGAAGGGAAATATGAAGTCCGGAAATAGCAAGCACATGGGCGATCCCCGCTCTCTGATACAAAGATTTTATCTCTGCATCCAGAGCCCCCTTTTCCCCTAACAGCATCGCAGAAAGCACGCCATCGTCCCGGATAGAATGCCGGATCACGTCATTTGCACGCTTTTTCATATTCTGTAGTGCGCACCGGTAACGATCCGGTTTTCCATAGACCCGGCTGATCTTTGTGACCCATATGCCGAAATCAATTTTCTGACTCTGGTAAAACTGCCGGGCATCAAACATCCCTTCATTGGATGCTTCTGTAAATAATGAAATTGTACCCTCAATATTCAGGATTTGTCCAGCCGAATGGCTGGCAGAAGAAACATATGCGATTACATCATTGCATGTCAGTGTCTGCGATTCTGCTTCCACCGTGCAATCTTTTAAATAGTAATAAACGCATCTGGTTTTCGGTTCTATCCGATCAATCTTTCCCGCCAGGCGAACCTCCTGGCCATCTGTGAGTTTCTGCAGGTACTGCTGCCTGAAATCGATCTGTCGCTGCATCTGCAGCATCCCCAAAAGAAACATACCGGGAAGTCCTGCCGCAAACAGAACTTTCCGCATCCCCCGTTCCTTCCATGGAGTGGTATATACCAGTAACAGAACTGCCAGCACGCCCCATGCCGGCAGCTGCTCTCTTACACACACAATCCCCAGCAGAAACTCTGTGGCAAGCAAAAGAAATGGTCTTTTCCTCACGCTTTCTTTTCCTATTCCGTAGATTCTACTTTCTCATCGCTTTCTTTTGTGACCAGACGGTCATCTGCCTTGTACATCTTTGATAGTTTATACGTGTAACGGCATTTGCCACTGGTATCTCCGTTGATGGAAATCTGTACTTTATCGATTCCCGTCAGTTCCGTCAGGGAATCCACGATAGAGTATAAAACAACAGGTTCTGAGATTTCCTGATTCTGATTCAAAAACATTTCATCCAGATTGACATAGCAGACCCCATCCACCACTGTGATCGTAATCAGTTTCGTCTCCGAAGGAATCGTTGCCAGGAGTCCGCTTTTTCTTGGTCCCTCAATCAGCTGTTCCATCACCAGTTTTTCCAGTGAAATGTTGGAACTGTAATGTACCTCTCTGGTTTCCGGAACCAGTCTGGTACCCGCCTTATTTGAAAAATAAAGTTTCAGTGTTGCTTTCTGGCTGGAATTGATCTGTTCTCCCGGATTTTCCACAAAACTGTCCAGATTCATGGCACCTACATTTGCTCCCGAGGCATCCACAAGTGGTTTTCCATCCACAGTAAAGGTCACATACTGGCTCAGCTGCAACAGTGTCTTTGCAATTGCAGCCCTGGTCAGAATCTCTTCCGTCGGTTTCATATCGTAATATTCCTTGCTGAAATCCACCGTAATCTGATAAGAGATCAGATCTATATTCTGGATTTTTACTTTGCGTGGAATGGTTCTTCGAAGCGTTGCATCCTCCGGCTGTGTCTGCAGATCTTTGAGCAGTTCCTTCACCTGTGCTTTTCCGGATGAAGTATGCTGCAGGGTAATCTTTTTCGCAACAACCTTTGTCAGCTCATTGTTTACATAAAATACAAAATAGTCTTTTTTATCTTCTTTTTTTCCACATCCGGCAGCCATTGTGAGTACCATTGCCACAAGGAGTATGATTGAAATTATTTTTTTTCTCATCTTTTTCCTCCTATGCAATATAGTTGAGCGGAATACGAACATCAAAGGTTGTTCCCTCGCCCATCACAGAATGTACTTTAATTGCGCCGCGATGCATCAGTATAGAATTTCTTGTAATCGCAAGTCCCAGTCCGGTTCCTCCGATCTCACGGGAATGGGATTTATCCACCCGGTAAAATCGTTCGTAAATATGATCCAGAGACTCCTCCGGAATACCGATTCCGGAATCTTCTACTTTCAGGTAGAAATACTGGTGATCCGCATTCAGCGATACGTGTACCCAGCCCTCTCCGTCATTCCGGTTATATTTGATTGCATTCTCCACAAGATTTGTGATCGCAAGCGTGATTTTTACCTCATCCACTTCTGCGGTAACCGGGCGGAAACTCTCAAGGACAAGTTCCACTTTCTGCTTATCCGCAATCGGCTGCAGACGTTTTAAAATCTGCTCTAAAAGTTCATTGATATTGACGGAAGATACATTCAGCCCTGCTGCAGACTTATCCATCTTCACCAGAGAAAGCAGATCGTTGATGATCTTTGTCTCACGCTCAATCTCGTTGGTGATATCTTCCATAAATTCCTGATACAGTTCCTTCGGCGCATCCGGCATGCTATTGATCGAATCCGCCAGCACCTTCATGGATGTCAGCGGTGTCTTTAATTCATGTGACACATTCGATACAAACTCCTGCCGGGAATCATCCATGACTTTGATCCGGCCAAGCATCTGATTGATCTTCTCACAGATTCCCGCCGTCTCCGTGTAATCATTGACCTGAAGATTGTACTCTCCGTATCCGTTTTTGATTGCAGCGATTCCCTCTTCAATCTTCTGCAACGGCTTCAGGAAATACAAAAGCAGAAGGATTGCAAAAAACACAATTGCAATTCCGACCATGACCATAACGATCACCGCCACCTGTCGCATATATGACTGGTTGATCACAATATTATCCGTAGAAACACTGATCAGCATAACTCCGATCACCGTTTGACTTTTATCATCAGGATCGCTGATCGGGATCGTCATCTCAATGTAATGGTTCTCCGAATCATAATGCACAATATCCTCGCCCTTGAAACTGCGCATGACCTCCTCTGCAATGATCAGCTTATGGTCATCGAGATTATACGTGTCATAATAAACTTTGCAGTTGTCATCCACAACAATGACACGACCATCATAGATGGTCGTGAGCATATCAATCTGTGTCTGAATATTGCTGGACGATACATCTGCCCCCAGCTTCATATATTCACTTGTCGCTATCTGATTTGCCAGAATTTTTGCCTGGCTTAAGATTTCACTTTCCCGGATAGAAACGGCACGCTTTTCGTAATATTTTAAAACTGCTGCCGAAAGAATCAGACTCGGTACGACCGCGATCACAACGATCAAAAGAATCAGCCGAAATTTTAAACTTTTTAAGAACTGAAGAAACTGTTTACTCTTCTGCATGGAAAAACCTTTCTGCCTTCTCGTCTATTTCTGGTAATAATAATATCCCACACCCCATTTTGTGTGCACGTATTTCGGTTCACTTGGGTTGGTTTCGATCTTTTCACGCAGACGACGTACATGCACATCCACTGTACGCACGTCTCCCGGATAATCTTTTCCCCAGACCAGTCCGAGCAGATTTTCCCTGCTGTATACTTTATTTTCATTTTTCACAAGAAGTTCCAGCAGATCAAATTCTTTTGCGGTAAGGTTTACTTCCCTGCCTGAAATAAACAGCCGTCTGCTGTCACAGTCCAGACGCAGATCCCCTTTCTCCACAATCGAAGAAACTTCTTTCTTTTCTCTCGGTCCTGCGGTACGACGCATGATCGCTTTGATACGCGCTTTCACCTCAAGAATATTAAACGGCTTTGTGATATAGTCATCGGCACCATAATCGAGTCCCAGAATCTTATCCATATCGTCGCCCTTCGCTGTCAGCATAACAATCGGCATATCAGAAAATTCACGAATCGCCTGACATACTTCGAATCCGTCCATCTTCGGAAGCATGATGTCCAAAAGGATCATATCATACTCATTTGCTTTCGCCATATTCAGCGCTTCTTCTCCATCGTATGCACAATCCACTTCCATCCCGTCCTGTTCAAGACTGAACCGGATTCCTTTTACGATTAATTTCTCATCATCTACTACGAGAACTTTCTTTGCCATATTACACCTCAACGAATCGTTATATAATCTTTCATTTTCTCAAAAAGTGCGCTTTTGATTCCGGATACCTGCATGATATCTTCGACTTTCGCAAACGGCCCGTTTTTCTCCCGGTATGCAAGAATTGCCGCCGCCCGTGTCTCTCCGATTCCCGGAATGGTCACAAGCTGCGTGGCATCCGCCGTATTGATATCAATCCGCCCATCCGATTCTTCCACAGTGGCACCGGCTGCCTCTGCCGATGCTTTCCGCTCCCTTGCCTCTTCCTCTGTGGGAAAATAAATCATCTGTCCGTCCGAAAGCTTCTCAGCAAGATTCCAGTATTCGCGGCTGGCAGCTTTGGTCAGTCCTCCTGCCGCCTCCACCGCATCGCAGACGCGCATACCGTCTTTCAGCTGATAGACACCGGGAGCTGCTACCTCCCCGCATACATATACCTGTACCGTCTGGTCGGATTTTAATGTTTCTTTTTGTTCCGTTCGTTCCGTTTCCACCGTCTGCTCCTGTGTCTGAGTGGTATCCAGATATGGCACTTCCTCCCTGCCACATCCCGTCAGATACAGGCATGCCAGAATCATACAGCACTTTTTTATCCAATGTTTTTTCATCTCATTTCTCCCTTTCCGGGGCGAAACGAGTCTCAATGCATTTCTATTTTAACGATTTTTTGTTACTTTTACAAGTGTAAGTTATTCCTGCACAGAAAGTAATGCTTTTTCCAGCTTTTCAATCATTTCATCCACATGCTGTTTTTCGATGACAAGCGGTGGAACAAAACGAAGGACATCCGCTCCCGCTGTGATCACGATCAGTCCCTGCTCAAGTGCTGCGGCTGCCACTTTTCCAACTGGAAGCTTGCAAACCACACCCTGCATCAGACCTTTGCCTCTGCGTGTTACAAGGAAGTCATATTTTTCTACCAGCTCATCCAGTTTCTGTTCCAGATAAGGCGCTACTTCCTTTACATGACCTAAAATGTCACAGGCTTTAAACTGATCAAATACTGCCGAAACGGCTGCTCCGACAAATGGGTTTCCACCATAGGTCGTTCCGTGGTCTCCCGGTGCCAGCGATTTGTCTGCCACACGCTGTGTCAGGAAAAATGCACCGACCGGCACTCCACATCCGAGTGCTTTTGCACAGGTCATGATATCCGGTTTTACTCCGTAATTCTGCCATGCGAACATCTCGCCGGTACGTCCCATGCCACACTGGATCTCATCTAAGATTAACAGAATATCCTTTTCATCACAGAGCCTGCGCACGCCCTCGATAAATGCAGGATCGGCCGGATAAATTCCGCCTTCTCCCTGTACCGTCTCCATAATAACCGCACAGGTCTTGTCCGTTACCAGTTCTTTTACACTTTCTAAATTGTTATACTCTGCAAATTTCACACCCGGCATGAGCGGAGCAAACGGTTCCTGATAATGGGCATTTCCGGTTACGGAAAGTGCTCCGATACTTCTTCCGTGGAAAGAATGTTTCATGGCAATGATTTCATGGCCGGCATGTCCGTCTCTGGTATATGCATATTTTTTTGCAGCTTTGATGGCTCCCTCAATGGCCTCCGTACCGCTGTTGGTAAAGAAAATACGATCCATTCCGCTGGCTTTTAGTGCTTTCTTTGCCGCCTCAATGGTCGGGACATTGTAATAAAGATTTGACGTATGCAGCAGTTTATCCACCTGATCCTTCAGCGCATTTTTATACGCCTCATTGCTATAGCCCAGCGCACATACGGCGATTCCGGCTGCGAAATCCAGATACGCTTTTTTGTCTGTATCGTAAAGGTATACGCCCTCACCATGATCAAGTACAAGTGAAAAACGATTGTAGGTATGCAGCAGTTCCTGCTCCGCGGTATCAATATATTCCTGTTTATTCATTGTTTATCCACACCTCTTATCTCTTATTCATTGTAAAAATGATGTTCTTCATCACCCAAAATTGCAGTACCGATTCCGCGATTGGTGAAGATTTCCAAAAGCAGACAATGTGCGATTCTTCCATCGAGAATATGCACACGGGATACTCCGTTTTCAATAGCGTCAATGCAGTTATTCAGCTTCGGAAGCATACCGCCGCCGATATATCCGTCTGTAATCAGTTTTCTTGCATCGGAAACCGTAAGTTCGGAAATCAGGGTGGACGGATCTTCCGGATCTTTGTATACTCCCTCGATATCGGTTAAGAATGCCAGTTTCTCTGCGGAAACCGCACGGGCAATCGCACATGCCGCATCATCCGCATTGATATTATATGTATCATAATTGTCATCAAGACCGATCGGGCAGATAATCGGAAGGAAATCCTTCTCCAGCAGATCATACAGAATCTTTGGATTCACTTCCTTTACTTCTCCTACATATCCGATGTCCTGACCATCCGACAATTTCTTTTCCACCTTTAACAGACCACCGTCTTTTCCACTGATGCCGACCGCCTGCACCCCAAGTTCCTGCACCATGGATACCAGTGATTTATTGACACGGTTTAACACCATCTCTGCAATCTCCATGGTAGGCGCATCCGTCTTACGCAGTCCATTGATAAATTCCGGTTCCATTCCTGCTTTGGCAACCCATTTGCTGATCTCCTTGCCACCGCCATGCACAATGATCGGTTTGAATCCAACCAGCTTTAACAGGGTGACATCCTGGATGACCTGTTTTTTCAGTTTCTCATCTACCATCGCTGATCCACCGTATTTTACAACGATAATCTTGCGGTTAAAACGCTGGATATAAGGCAATGCCTCAATCAGCACCTGTGCTTTTTCCAATGCGTTTAAATTCTCACTCATAACATTCTCCTTACTGATTAAATCTCGTAATATTTGCTTCGTTCAATGTAAAATCGTAATAGTTTAAGTCTTCCCGGAAACACCAGCCGGCATCTTTCCAGAAATGATTTCCCAGCTCATTGCTCTTAAATGCGATCAGGCTGACCTTATTGATTTTTTCTTTCTGCAGGGCGCGCATACATGCGACTGCCATGGCTTTTCCGATTCCGTTCTTCCGGTAATCTTCATGCACACAGACATGATACAGACATCCGCGTCTCCCGTCATGTCCGCAGAGAATGGCTCCCACGATCTTTCCATCTGCTACCGCTACCATACTCGTGGTCGGATTTCTTTTTAAAAACCGCTCCACTCCTTCTTTGGAATCATCGATAGAACGGATTCCAAAACCGTGGATGCCCATCCACAACGCATACACCTCATCATAATCTTCCAGTGTCATCACACGGATTGTATATTCTTTACTCATTATTCACCTCATTATAGAGCTCATTGTATGAAAGTTCCTCTTACGCGGAAACAATGAGCGTAGGAAATGCATCAAACAGATGCCTTTCATTATGGAAACATCGGAACCATGGAAAGTCCTTCTGCCTCATCAAATCCGAACAGCAGATTCATGTTCTGTACGGCCTGTCCGGCTGCACCCTTGACCAGATTGTCCAGTGCACCCATCATCACAACTCTGCCGGTACGCTCATCAATGACAAAGTTTACGTCCACGTAATTGCTGCCCTCTACCCACTTGGTCTCCGGGCAGACACCTTTCTTTAATACACGCACGAAACGTTCCTTTGCATAATATTTATCGTAAGCAGCCTTCAGTTCCTCATAAGAAGGATAGGTACCATCCGGCTTTTTGATCAGGGTTGCATACTCTGTCGCAAGAATTCCGCGGTTCATCGGAACCAGATGCGGTGTAAAATTCACGGTAATCTCTTTTCCTGCCGCATAGCCGAGCTGCTCCTCAATCTCCGGTGTATGTCTGTGTGTTGTCACACCGTATGCTTTCATGCTCTCGTTCACTTCGCAGAACAGGTTCGGTGTCTTTGCCCCACGTCCCGCTCCGGAAGTACCGGATTTTGCATCAATAATCAATGTATCCGGATCAATCAGTCCCTCTTTTACCAGCGGATATGCTGTCAGAATGGAACAGGTCGTATAACATCCCGGATTTGCAATCAGACGGGTCTGGGTGGTCACCTGATCACGGTTAATCTCACAGAGTCCGTAAACGGCTTCCTTAATAAACTGTGGGCTTTTATGCTCAATCTTATACCATTTTTCATAGGTAGCAACATCTTTGATTCGAAAATCCGCACTCAGATCAATGATCTTTACCTTATTTAAAATATCCTCATTCAGCACACCTGCCAGAAATCCCTGTGGTGTTGCCGTGAAAATCACATCCACGCGGGAAGCAAGCTCATCCATGTTATCACCCAGACAGTCTGCATCGACAAGTTCAAAAAAGTTTCTGTAAATATCTGCATAATTTTCATCGATATAGCTTCTTGATCCAAACCATTCGATCTGTGCCTCTTTATGATTCAATAAAATACGCACCAGTTCTGCTCCTGCATAACCGGTCGCTCCGATAATTCCTACCTTTACCATGTTTCTTACCTTTTCTTTCTTTTAAAAATATGATTCTACCCTATAATAGTCCATCTTTTTCCATCCGTAAATAGCAAATATTCACAAATTTATGTATATTTATGCAATTTTATGTATATTTTTTCACTTGTGTTTTCATTTGGATTGATGTATAGTAGGGTTAGTCGTACGAGAGCGTACAATTCCATATAGAAAGAAAGGATACAATCTTATGAAAGAAAAAGTTGTTTTAGCTTACTCCGGCGGACTCGATACTACCGCTATTATCCCTTGGTTAAAGGAGACTTATGGTTATGAGGTTGTCTGCTGCTGTATCAACTGCGGACAGGGCGAAGAATTAGACGGACTGGAAGAAAGAGCCAAATTATCCGGCGCTTCTAAATTATATATCGAAGATATCACAGATGAGTTCTGTGACGATTACATCGTACCTTGTGTACAGGCTGGTGCTGTATATGAGCACAAATACTTATTAGGTACTGCCATGGCACGTCCTGGTATCGCAAAGAAACTGGTAGAGATCGCCAGAAAAGAAAACGCTGTTGCAATCTGCCACGGTGCTACCGGAAAAGGAAATGACCAGATCCGTTTCGAGCTTGGTATCAAAGCACTTGCTCCGGATATCAAAATCATTGCTCCTTGGCGTGATGACAAGTGGCAGATGGATTCCCGTGAGGCAGAGATCGCATACTGCAAAGCACACGGAATCGATCTTCCATTCGGCACAGACCAAAGTTACAGCCGTGACCGTAACTTATGGCATATCAGCCATGAAGGACTTGAGCTGGAGAATCCTGCAAACGAGCCAAATTATGATCATCTTCTGGTTCTTGGTGTTTCCCCTGAGAAAGCTCCGGACGAAGGCGAATACGTAACCATGACATTTGAAAAGGGTGTTCCAAAGACTGTAAACGGAAAAGAAATGAAAGTTTCCGATATCATCCGTGAATTAAACCGTCTCGGTGGAAAGCACGGTGTCGGCATCATCGATATCGTAGAAAACCGTGTCGTTGGTATGAAATCCCGTGGTGTATATGAGACTCCTGGCGGAACGATCCTTATGGAAGCACATGACCAGCTGGAAGAACTGGTTCTCGACCGCGATACCTTATCTGCAAAGAAAGAGATGGGCAACCGTCTTGCCAATGTTGTATACGAAGGAAAATGGTTCACTCCTCTTCGCGAAGCAATCCAGGCATTTGTTACTTCTACCCAGAAGTATGTCACCGGTGAAGTAAAATTCAAGCTCTACAAAGGAAACATCATCAAAGCCGGCACAACTTCTCCATACTCTCTCTACAGTGAGTCTCTGGCAAGTTTCACAACCGGTGATCAGTACGATCATCACGATGCAGACGGATTCATCACACTGTTCGGACTTCCTCTGAAAGTTCGTGCAATGATGCTGCAGAATGTAGATAAAAAAGATCTGGATAAATAAATCCCCAGAATAAAAGAAGCACCGCAGTCGCGGTGCTTCTTTTATTTTTTCGATTGTTACCCGGATTTTATTCTGCCGGAAACCAGGAAGCAAGCTTTACTTTGCTGCTGCCATCTGCCTTATAGCAGTAAACTGCAAGTTTCTCAGTCACATCAGCTCCCTTGTACGGAACATTTGCTTCCACGAATACATAATTTCCACAAACCGAGTATTTTTCAATGCCAAGTTTAAAGGATGCCACAAGGTTTTTCTTTCCCGTCCTGTTATCTGTCCGGTAGAGTTTCGTCTGCATGTACCGATCCTTTCCTGTCGTACTATAGGTATATGTTCCATCATTGACAGCTTCCAGTGAAACACTCAGATAATTTTCATCCTTAACCGCAAAGGCCTCTCTCTGATAACTGTTTCCCTCCAGATCATAAAATGTCTTGTTCTCGTTTTCCTTGGTATAGTAAATCTTTCCCTCACTCTGAAACAGGGAATACCGATAAGCATCTCCGCTGTTTACAATCTGTGCAACTTTCTTTTTATCCGTTCCGTCCGTCTTCATGCTCATAACGGTTCCGGTATCTTCCGAATAATTCATGCCATCTTCACTTTTACTTTTCAGTGCCAGATAATAAATCCGTCCATCTACAAGCTGTGGATCACGTCCGATCGCAAGTTTCTTTGCGGATTTCCCGTCTTTAGCGATCCGGTAAATATATTCTTTCGTTGCATCGGTTCCATAGTAACGGTCCCAGGTTGCATAAATATATTTCTTATCCACAGATAACTGGGAAAAACCATTGCTTCCCTTTTTGTTTTTCCCTATTTTGTAGGAATATACCTCACTCTTTTTGCCTGTTTTGGTGTTGTATTTCATAATTCCCATACGCACACCCATCATTTCAAACGCATAATACAGGTTCTTTCCATCCGAAACCGTACATGACGTACCCTTCATCAACGGTTTTGCCTCCGTCTGCACGTCCGTGTGGATCGGCATCACCTCATTATCATACGATACCTGACCGGTCTGTTCCGTTGTATCTGCAAAAGCTGTAACCGAAGGCATCACCGCACACCCTGTAAAAGTGATCGCTCCTGCCAGTGTCGAGGCAGCCATTGTTTTTTTAAACTGATTCCAAGATTTTTGTCTCATCATCCAAGACCTCCATTCCTATCTGTCTTTCATTTCGTCTGCATTGTACTCCCGCTTTTTCAGGAACGCAAGCTGTATCTGAAAAAGATAAGAATTTCATAAGAATCGTAACATCTTCTTAAAATATTAAGCCCAAAGTCCCATTGCCCGTGCGATCATGGCAAGAAGAAACAGGTGTGCCGGATAGAATATATAAAAGAAATACTTCATCTGTTTTCCCCTGGTTCCATCGTAAAAATAAATCGGTATCATATCTAAAAATGCTGCCGCTTCAATGATACTTGCCAGCAGGGTTAAAACAAGAACACCGATCCCCATTCCCTTCACTTTCTTCGGATAAAACATGTAAATTGCAAAAATTGTCACAATTCCCGACAAATCGTAATCTGTACGGAAAAGAAGTGCCAGAAATCCCCCGGCCGCAACTGTCACAATGATAAGAATCACACGGATGGCTGCTGCTTTTTCCCCGTAAACATCCGCCACAAACTTCTGTTTTATCCCTTCAACACCCCAGATCACCAAAAGTCCGAACAGCAAAGTAAAAAAGACATTGTTGCTGGAAAAATCCCACATTCTCCTGCTGAATGCCAGGTCAAACGGAACCTCGGAAATCAGTGCAAACAAAAAAAGCCTTCCCGCATATTTTGCCCTGCTGCGTGTATGGTAAAATCCCTCTACCAGAAGAAAACAGTAAATCGGAAACGCAGCTCTTCCAATAATGCGCATGAAAAATGCGGGGGCTTCCAGTCCCGGAATCTGTTCTAAAATAACGGCTGACGTGTGATCAATCAGCATGGAAATTACAGCAATCAGCTTTAACCAATAGCCGGAAATCCCCTGTTGTTTAACGTTCATAATCCTTCTCCTCTTTATTATTATTTTGCAAGAAGCTGTGCAATCTCTTCTTTGTATGGCGGAATCGTCTTTTTGGTCTCTCCCTCGGCACAAAGCCACGGTGTCTCTAAAATCTTTGGAATTTCCACAAAACGCGGATCGTGAACCAGACGGTACAATGGTTCAAATCCAATGGTTCCTTTTCCAATGTTTGCATGACGGTCTTTATGTGCTCCCAGGAGATTTAAACTGTCATTGATATGAAAAACCGCAATCTGATCCAGCCCGATCACCTTATCAAAAGTCTCGAACACGCCATCATAATCATGCACCAGATCATAGCCGGCATCATTCACATGACAGGTGTCAAAACAGACTCTTAACCGTTCCTTTTTGTGCACTCCGTCATAGATTGCCCTAATCTCTTCAAACGTTCTTCCAATCTCGCTGCCTTTTCCTGCCATCGTTTCCAACGCAATAAACACATCATCCCCGTTGGCATCAAGCACCATATTCAGTCCCCGGACAGTCTGTGCAATTCCTGCCTCCGCCCCCGCGTCTAATGCAGATCCCGGATGCAGTACCAGAATTTTACTGCGCATGGCAGCCGTGCGCCGGATCTCTTTTTCCAAAAATTCCACAGCAAGCTCAAATGTCTCCGGCTTTACCGTATTGGCAAGATTGATGATATACGGTGCATGAACCACGATTTCCCGGATTCCAGCCTTTGTGGCATACTCCCAGCCCGCCTCAATATTTAAGTCTTTGATTTCTTTTCTCCGGGTATTCTGCGGTGCCCCTGTGTAGAGCATCAGCACATTTGCCCCATAACGCTCCGCTTCCTTCACGGATGCCAGAAACATCTCTTTTCCTGCCATTCCCACATGAGAGCCTATTTTAATTTCTTCCATTTTATATGTCCTCTGCTTTCAGCTTTTTCTTCTGCTGATGTGCAGTAATTGCGATCAGCAGATTTTGCGGAATAAATCTTCCGCATATCGTTACTGCCTTGATTTCAGTCGTCGGAACAATGAGCACTTTGCGTCTTTTCATCTGCTTTAATGCATATCCGGCGCAATACTCCGGTGTGATTCCGGCCAGTGCAAATTCAACATTTGCCACTTCATTGAATTCTGTATTCACCGGACCCGGACACAATGCCCCTACATACACCCGGCTGCCTCTCTGCTTCAGTTCCAGCGCCACTGCCCGCGTCAGACTCGCCATGTAGGCTTTGGTCGCATAATAGGTGGCCATATAAGGGCCTGCCGGAAGCAGTCCTGCCGAAGAAGCGACATTTAAAATGTAACCGCCCTCCTGCTTTTCCATGCGGCGAAGCATCAGTTTCATCAAAAGATGCATGGCCTTGACGTTCACATCAATCATCTGCATTTCCTTGTCTGCATCTGTCTCTAAAAAACTGCCGCAATCACCGAATCCCGCATTGTTGATCAATATCCCGACCGGAACCGGTTCCAGCTGCTGCATCAGACGGTAACACGCTTCTTTTTCGGACAGATCCGCCGTGATAATCATGCTTTCTGTCCCACTCTTATTTAATTCCTCTGCCAGTGCCTGCAACCGGTTTTCTCTTCGCGCAACCAGTACCAGACGGTATCCTTCTGCCGCAAGCTGTCTTGCAAATGCCATACCGATTCCGGAGCTTGCACCGGTGATTACTGCATATGATTTTTTCATTTTACATCCTCCTAAAGCATAATGAGTATAACACAGCAGCCCCCGGTTGTCTAATAAAATCAGGGCTTACAGAGGTTTCCCCCTGTAAGCCCTATGGCAGAAAATGAGTATAAAACTATTGTTTTAAGGTTCTGGCTTATTTCACCTTTACCTTCATCCTTACTGTTTTTTTGGTTCCGTCTTTTAATGTAACCTCTGCGGTCACTTTTCCGGTTCCTTTCTTCTTTCCAGTAATCTTTCCATTTTTATTTACGGAAACCACAGACTTCTTTGAAGACTTATAGGTAATCTTTGCCACGTTTTCCATATTCAGCTTCTTGTTCCATTTAAATACGGTTGTCTTTTTTGTAGCAACATTTACTGTGGTCTTTGCTGGCTTAACGGTTTTTGCGATCTGCTTTGCTTGAGCCTTTACCTCAGCCTGTGTCTTTACGACATAAGTTCCCTCACCCTTAAATGTCAGTGAGACAGAACCATCCTTTGCGACCTTGTATGCTTTCTGGTTTACAAGAACCAGTTCCCCGGTCTTTTCATCTTTCTTCATTACAGCAAGTTTTGCACCTGCTTTGACATCTGCTGCATTTACCTGTAAGGTGTATGCGGTTGTTCCGTCCGCTTTCTTCACTTCCTGTGTGATGGTTACGTCTTTCGTTCCGGCAGCTTCTGTTACAGCTTGGATCACATCGGCATTTACGGTTGCTTTCACGCCTGTTTTGCCTGTCTTTCCAGTTGCTGCTACTGCTGCCTCTGCGGTTACTTTTCCGCTTGCATCCTTTGTGACTGTTACGGTTGCAGTCGTTCCTTCCGGAAGTTTTTCTGCAGGAATAACGCTCTCTGTCGTTGTTGCATCCTTTTTGGTATCTTCAGAAGGCTTGGTTTCGGTTGTTGTGCTTCCGCTGGAGGAACTTCCACCGGTAGATCCGCCGTTTGTACTTGAATTATTTTTCAGAACAACGGTACCACCATCTGTTGCCGCTGGAATGATCACTTTAATCTTTCCGTTACTTACCGTATATGTTTTTCCAGAATACAGATCCTTCAAAACAGTTCCATTATTTTCGCTAACCGGAATTTCTACAGTCTGTGCAACATCTTTGATATTTAAACCAACATATAATTTTGTTCCTTTGTAGCTTCTGGATACAATATCATAGCCTTTTTCATCGGATGCCACGATCGTTTTTCTGTCACCTCTTGCAAATACATCTGTGTATGCATTACGGATGGAAAGCATCTTCTTATAATGCTGATAGGTCTTATTGTCATTGTTTACCATTGACCAGTCAAAGTCATAACGATTTGTCTGATATGGATAATTATTTAATCCTGTCAGGCCAATCTCTTCCCCATAATAAATAACTGGCTGTCCTTTTGCCGTAATCTGCAGGCTTGCTGCGACCATGGATGCTGCAGTTGCTGCATCTTCTTTCATTCCACCATCCAAAAGTTTCTGCTTAAATCCATCTTCATCATGACTTCCAAGAAACTGTCCTGTCATGTAAGTATTATTTAACGCACTGTTTCTGGATGCCAGGAAATTTTCTACAGAAGAAATATTTCCTTTTACAAAATTAGCTGCCTGATCATTAAAATCGAAATCCAGATCAGAATCCATTTCGCCGGTTCCTAATGTATTACCGTTAGAAGCATAACCTCCTCCTGCATACTCTCCAATCATCTTAAAATCTGAATCTACTTCCGTCAGAGCATTTTTTAATTCTGCCCAGGTATCGTTTTCCACATGTTTAACTGTATCAACACGGAAATAGTCGATGCCAAAATCCTTTACCCACTGGGTCTGCCACTTTACAAGCTGCGCGCTGACCGCAGGGTCTTCTGTTTTAAAATCCGGCAAATCACTTAAGGAATCCTTCTGGTCACTTCCGGATACAACATCGTCCTCACTCCGGATCATATCGCCAAACTTTGTATCATATCCGGCATGGTTAACCACAATATCTACCATAATACGAATACCGCGGTTATGTGCCTGATCGATCAATGTCTGGAATTCTTCTTCTGTTCCAAGCGTTGGGTTCAGTTTTGTAAAATCGCTTGCCCAATATCCATGGTATGCAGCATTGTACGGAACATCTTCTTTTCCCGTGTCAGTTACCGTAACTCCCGGAATATTTTCTACAATAGGAGTAATCCAGATTGTATTAATTCCCAAATCCTCTAAATAGTCTAACTTTTGTGTAATTCCTGCAAAATCACCACCATGATACAGACCTGCATTATCCTTTCCGTAAGTCTTTGCTCCGCTTGCTGTATTGTTTGATTCATTTCCATCAAAGAAACGATCCGTTACCATAAAATAAATAACTGATTCATCCCAGTCAAAATCATCTGCATTCTTCTTGTTACGTGCAGCAACTTCCACCTGTACACTTGTGGTATACTCATTTCCATACTGATCTGTTACAACAATTGGCAATGTCTTTTTTCCTAATGTTGTATCAGTTGTAGCTGAAATTGTTACAGCCTGTAAATCTGGTACAATTGCTAATGCACTACTTCCACCTAAAGAAGAAACATCAATGCTTGCAGATGCAACTTCTAATTTCTTCGTATCATTCTTGTCCTGATTTACCGTGAATTTTACAACATTATTCTCGTTATAATTAAATGAAGCGTTCCTTACTTCTGCCTGAATAGAAGCATTCAGTTTATAATACTCAATATAAGAATAATCGTTTCCCGCTTTTTGTTCCTGCTTATCGTTATATTTATCTAAAATATATTCATCCCCGACTTTATAACGATAATATGTACATCCGCTTTCTAGTTTGTTATAGTTATACTCAAAACGCTTATTCCCAGCATTATAAGTCATTTCATATTCCGTACCATTGATATCTACAGATACCTTCATATCTGCAAGCTTATCATCAATTAAGGCGTTATCATCCCGATAATAAAATGCAATCTTATTTTCTTTTGGAAGGACTTCATATCCCTTATTGTATGGAGCACTCAATACAGGTTCTTCCCCTTTTTTCATGCTTGCGCATACAACGTTCTGCTCTTGTGGAAATGCAATGGAGTGATCTCCTCCATCCTTGATCCAGTCAGAGCCGGAAGGATCCAACACAACCACGAAATCAACCTTCGTGCAAGTTGATTTAACAGGAACTTTGATCTTCCATTTTCCGTTCCCGTCAGATTCAAATGGTTTGCGTACTTTCTCTTCAATACCAGTAGTCCATGAATAAAACTCCGGAGTGGTTGTCAAAGTATCATTTTCGTATTCCAGACACAGATACCTTGGATCTGCTTTGGTAATGACCGGTTTTTCTATAACCGGTTTTTTCCCAAACACATACCATAAGGTTATTTCTGATTTTTCCTCATCAATAACATAATACTGATTACTATCCTGTCCATCCCATGACCCCGCCGTTGGTCTTCCAATAATCCCAAGCGAATTAAACGAAACATAAGTTGTTCCCTGTAACCAAGTCACATTATTTTCTGTGTCTTCTATTGTATTATTTAAAGGAACAAATTCCTTTTCAGCACCATTTTTATTATATATATATACATCAGATACACCAGATTTCATTTCAAAATCTGGAGAATACATATTAATTGTTACTTTATACTGCTTTTGTACAACGTTAACGGTAACATCGGACTTTTCATTTCCAGCGGTTGCAATTAAATCAACAGTTTTTATTCCACTGCCTTTTTTCACATTGATTGTTTCATCTTTCAATGTAACCTTATCACTTAAAGAAGGGTCTTTTAATGTATATGAAACTGTTTCATCACTGCTTGTTCCATCATCGCCATAAAGCTTTAATGTTTTCGGAAGTTCGAGATCCTTACCAGCCAAAGCTTCCATATTTTTTGATTCAAGTCCCGGAACTACTAATCTACTATTGCCGTCTGTCATGGCATCATTTGCAGGGTCTGTGATCCAGCTAGTCCCAATTTTATACTTATACCCATATATTCCTGGATTTTGTTTTTGAACTGTTACGGTGAATTTATCTCCTTCCTTTTTCATTGATAATCCATTATCCCAGTTCGTTCCTGCGACAGTTCCCATAAGCCGAACATCTTCTGCATCTTTATATTCGCCTGTTGCATCCAGATTAAATGTAACTGTACGGTCCTCATGTACAACCGGACTCTGTACTTTTATAACCGGTTTTACCGGTGCGCTGCTTGTAGATTCCTTCCATCCTTCCGGTGCCTGATCCTCGATTACCGTTTCCTCTTGTTCGCCAGTAACCCACTTTTCTACTTTAGAACCATTTGCCGTAAATCCAATATTACCTGTTTGTTTTCCATTTCCTTTATTATTAAATATACAATGGAATTCCTTCTCTGAATTTGTGCTAATTGTAAAGCTATACCAGCCTTCATTTGCAGAATCTTTTTCTACTTCAGCTCCTGGCCAGCTATTTGCATAACCATAACCATCAACAGCCGTCCAGCTATCTCCTTCGGCTATTTTCGTATAAACAGCCTCCCAATTTGTAGAATTTTTGAAGTGCATAATAATTTGTCTGCTGCCTTCTGCTTTTGCCTGTACCGCCCCAATCGGCAAAAGTGTCAGAACCATCGCAATTGCAAGTAAAAAACTTACAAAACGGTTCTTTGTTGAAAACCTTCTCTCTCCCATTTTTTCCTCCTTTTGAATGATTTTTCGGGTTTTTTCGTCTTTCATTATACTTGAAAATGTATACGAAATAAAGTTGGAAAAACTGCCAAAAAACCTCTGGAAATTTTGTCTAAAAATTCCAGAGGTTTTTTCAACTTATTATACACATTGTATATTCATTTTTATTGCTGCAGTACCAGCTCGCGCCCTGTCACATCCAGTTCCATGCTCTGTGGATCTTTTTTATACTGCTCAAGCACGGTCAGCCACAGCATATGTACTTCGTAGATCAGCATCTGATCCGCCTCCACTGCATACGGAGCTAAAACATCCACATCGAAGAAGCGGATGCCAAGCGGTGGCAGAAAAATCAAATTGCAGGACTTCTTTTTCTCTCCGCAGGTGTAGATCTGCTCATAAGAAACCAATAGAAATTCTTTTTCCTGATCCATACAGTGATAGGAAACAAAACACTCATCAATCACCCATGTCTCTCCCTCTTCGGTTTCCACTGGTTTCTTCGCCGGATCGTTGTACTCGGTAGTCTGGCACTGAATATCCCAGTGCAGTTTTCCTTCCCGCGTTTTTTGTATCATATCGGTCACTTTACGGACCAGCTGTTCTTCCTTTTTCTTCATTCTTATGCCTGCTCTCTCACATAAATCTGTGACAGATTATTCATGATCGCCGCTGCGACATCCGGTTTATTCATAGAGTAAATGTGAATGTGGTTGACTCCGTTGGCAATCAGATCAATAATCTGCTCGGTTGCATAGGCAATTCCTGCCTGCTTCATGGCTGCAGGGTTGTCCCCAAACCGATCCACAATGCTTAAAAATTTGGCAGGAACCAGATTTCCGGTCAGGGAAATCGTTCTCTTCACCTGTGCTGCATTGGTAACCGGCATGATTCCGGCAGTCACCGGAACATCAATTCCTTTAGCAAGTGCCTTATATAGGAAACGATAATAAATGTTATTGTCGAAAAACATCTGTGTGGTCAGATATTCACAGCCTGCATCCACTTTTTCTTTCAGATGATCCAGATCTTCATTCATATTGGCAGCCTCCGGATGTCCCTCCGGATAACATGCACCGCCGATACAGAAGTCTCCTGCCTCTTTGATCTCACGAATCAGCTCAATCGCATGGTGATACTGATCCGGAAGCGGAAAATCCGTGTTTGTCGGAATATCCCCGCGAAGTGCAAGGATGTTTTCGATTCCGCGCTCTTTCAGCTCATGGATTACAGTATGTACCTTTTCTCTTGTGGAAGAGACGCAGGTCAGATGTGCGATTGCCGGCACCCCATAAGAGTTGATCGCATCTGCAATCTCTACGGTATAATCACTGGTTCCGCCGGTTGCTCCATATGTGCAGCTGATATATGCCGGTTTCAGCTTTGCGATTTCTGCTGCAATTGCCTTATAATTCTGCAGCTGTGCTCCCTGTTTTGGTGGAAAAATCTCACATGAGATGGTCACCTCATTCTTCTTTAAAATTTCCGATACTTTCATTTTATTTTTGTCTCCTGTTGTTAAAATTTTCGAAGCTCATCTGTGCCGTCATCCACAGTATTGACAATACGCTTAATCTGTACAAAATAGGAATAATTATCATTTACATGAACTTCACAGCGATCTCCGGCTTTATGCCCGAAAATAGCTGCGCCAAGCGGTGATTCCCGGCTGATCAGATTTTTCAGTGAATTGCTTCTGACTGTTGTCACCAGTTTATATGTTTCCGTCACATCGTCCTCTTCAAAATAAATATCGACGGTATTGTTCATTCCAACTTCATCTTCCGGAGAGTCTTCCGAAACAATCACTGCTGTCTTGATCATTTTTTCCAGATAACGGATACGGCTTTCATTTTCGTTTTTAAACTTTTTGGCTGCCTTATATTCAAAATTTTCGCTCAGGTCTCCCTGGGCACGTGCTTCTTTTACATCTTCGAGGGCTTCCTTCCGAACCACCAGCTTCCGGTGCTCGATCTCTGCCTCCATTTTTTCAATATCCTTTTTTGTTAATTCATCATGCATATTCTGCCTCCAGATATTAATCTAACATTTTACATACAAAATCGCAAGTCCTATCTTTCTGCGTACAGACACTGATCAGATATCTGTCTTTTGGCGTTCCCAACGGAATTTCTTTATAGTATTTCCCATGCAGGGCATCCACGGTATGAAATGCCTTTGTCATTCCTTCCCCGGTCATTTTCACATAGCTTTCTTTTCTTGTCCAGAACCGGAGCAGTTCCTGCGGATCATCCCCGGCATCTTTCCACCAGTTCCATTCCGCTTCCGTTAATATCCGCTTTGCAAGTTTCCGGTTGCGGGTTTCCTGCAAAAAACGGTTCTGCTGTTCCACATCCACACCTACCGGGACATCCGACAGCACTCCCGCCACATATGCTCCCGCATGACTTAAATTAAAGAAAACCCCATCTTTTTTCAGACGCGGCTTTCCATGTTCTTCCAGTCCGAAAGATTCTTCGGCATAAGGAATCTGTTCTTCCAGCAGCATATACCGGAGCAGAAGTCCCGCCGCAATGGATCTGCTGCGATTTTCTTTTCCTTTTATCGTTCTTACTTTCTCCCTGCGGCTCTCCACAAGAAGAGACAGCGAAGCCACCTCTTCTTCCGGACACAGGAGATAAACCGGCCGGATATATAGTTTAAGCATGTAATGCTCCTAAAAATCCACACGTCAGCACAAAAACGCCAAGAATGATCCGGTAATATCCAAACACCTTGAAATCGTGTTTTTTAATATATCCCATCAGAAAACGGATAACAATCAGGGAAACCGCAAATGCAATGACACATCCCACAAACAGGATAACGACCTCGGATGTCGAAAAATCCAGTCCAAACTTCGCAATCTTTAAGATACTGGCACCAAACATAACCGGAATGGCAAGGAAAAACGTATACTCTGCCGCAACGGTTCTGGACACTCCGATCAAAAGTGCTCCGACAATCGTTGCACCAGACCGGGAGGTTCCCGGAAAGATTGCAGCGATCAGCTGAAACAGACCGATAAAAAGTGCCGTATCGTAACCGATATCTGCAAGCGAATTGATTCTGGAATTTTTCCCTTTATGGGAATTCTCAATCAGAATAAACGCAATACCAAACAGAATCAACATGACAGATACCATCTGGTAATTGTAAAAATGTTCCTCCACCCAGTCATCCGCAAGAACACCGATCACCGCTGCCGGAATGGTAGAAACCAGAATATGAAACCACAATTTAAAAATATCTGTTTTGATCCATGCGCCCGGTCCCCGTTTTGTCAAAGGTGCTACATTGTTTTTTCTTCCAAACGGCCAGATCTGGTTCCAGAATAAAACAACGACCGCAAGAATCGCTCCCAGCTGGATCACGACCTCGAACATGCTGTAAAATTCATCACTTACTTTCAGTTTGACCACTTCATTCAGCAGAATCAGATGCCCGGTACTGCTGATGGGAAGCCACTCGGTCACGCCTTCCACAATTCCAAATAATACGGCTTTTAATACCTCTATCAGTTCTATCATTTTTTCCCTTTCTATCGCTCGCTTCCATCAAAATCCATCTGGTTCATATATTCCTGTGAAAAATCCGGATGGGTAGACAGTTCTATATAATGCATACTTTTCTGAATTATGGAAAGCTGCTCTCTTGCTTTTTTTGAAATAGCTGCTGATACTGCGCCTTCTCCGGCTGCATTTCCAACTGAATCCGTAATCGGAAGTAATTCCTTTGGGATCAGTCCAATCGCCGCTGCCGATTCTTTTTTCAGATAGCTGCCAAAACCACCTGCGAGAATGACATGATCCAGCTGTTCATAAGAAGTATGACTGTCCTGTAGCAGAATCCGCATTCCGGCTGCAAATGCTGCCTTTGCAAGCTGTAGTCCCCGGATATCTTCCTGCGTCACACATACCTTATGCGCCAGCCAGACACATGGCTGCCCTGCATATTCTCCCAGGTATTTCCGGTAAGCAACTGAGACCGACTGTTTCTGCTTTAACAATCCTGTGTGATCGAGAAGCCCCATCTCTAAAATTACCGCAAGTGCATCAATCAGACCGGAACCGCAAATACCACACGCCTCCTCGTCTCCGATTACCTGCACCCGGATTCTTCGCTGGTCGAGCCAGACATGGGATATCGCTCCGGCCGCTGCCGGCATTCCCATCGCCATCTCCGCACCTTCAAATGCAGATCCGACCGCCGTGGCACAGCAATAAATCTGATCTTCGTTTCCGACCGCCATCTCTCCGTTCGTTCCAATATCCAGAAGAAGCACTTTCTCTTTGGGTTTCTTCTGCATCACTGCCAAAAGATCCGACGTAATATCTCCTCCGACAAATCCTGCAACCGCCGGTGCTATGTATACCGATCTGCAATCCGTAAGTCCCAGCTGCTCTCCGGTATACTCTTTTCCAAAGAATTCCTGCGGCATAAACGGCGTCACCCCGATGGAAACAGGCGAAATTCCCGCAAACAGATGACACATTACCGTATTTCCCACCACGGCAAGACGATGAATCTGTTCCCCTCTCCCTGTTTTTTTCTGCAGTGTCCGAAGCATCTGTGCGATCTGAAAAATAATCTGTTCTTTTAATATTTCCAGTTTTCCTGCTTCGGCTGCCTGAATACGTGAAAGCACATCTGCACCAAAACTTCTCTGTGCGCTTGGTTCACTGACCGTTGCCAGCTTTTCTCCTGTCTTTCCATCGATCAGATGGCAGACCACCGTCGTAGTACCGATATCGCATGCCGCATCCAGCCCTTCTCCGTCATCCGCCGGATAATGTGTGACCGTTCCGTTTTCTGCAATTTTAGACTTCTGTGCGCGAAGCTGCACTTTCGGAATTGTGATGCGCATCCCATCGGTTACTTTTGTCATACAGGCGAGTACCTCCCCCATATGTTCCACCTCTACGGTACACTTTCCGCATCTTCCCCTGCCACCGCATGGTGCCGTCAGCACATGGATTCCATGTTCCTGAAGTGTCTCTAAAATGGTTTTTCCTTCTTCTGCATCAAGTTTATGTGATTTTTTTTCAATTATTACTTCTATCTGCATAGGCTTTCTTATACTCTAAAAGCAGCAAACCGGATCAGATTCGATTCGCTGCTTTTTACAGGCTCTGTTACTTGTTTCGATTACTTGTTCAGAGAAGACTCACGGTAAATGATATCATCTCTTCCCGGTCCGTTGGAAACCATGGTGATCGGATATCCAATCTGTCCCTCGATAAACTCAATGTACTTGCGGCAATTTTCCGGAAGTTCTTCATACTTCTTGATACCGCGGATGTCACATTTCCATCCCGGAAGCTTTGTGAGTACCGGCTTTGCCTTCTCCAAGAGACTGGTAACCGGAAATTCGGTTGTCACTTCTCCGTTGATCTCGTATCCGGTACATACCGGAATCTCATCCAGATATCCTAATACATCAAGTACCGTAAATGCCACATCGGTTGTTCCCTGCAGACGACAGCCATATTTGCTGGCTACACAGTCGAACCATCCCATTCTTCTCGGACGTCCGGTGGTTGCACCGAACTCTCCACCATCTCCACCACGGCGGCGGAGTTCATCTGCCTCATCTCCGAAAATCTCACTTACAAATGCACCGGCACCTACAGCAGAAGAATATGCCTTACATACGGTAATGATCTGTTTGATCTCATATGGCGGAACTCCTGCCCCGATTGCACCGTATGCAGCCAGTGTGGAAGATGATGTAACCATTGGATAAATTCCGTGATCCGGATCTTTTAATGTTCCAAGCTGTCCTTCTAAGAGAACCGTCTTTCCTTCTTTGAGTGCCTTGTCCAGGAATAAGGAAACATCACATACATATGGAGCTACCATATCGCGGTACTCATGTAATGTATTTAATAATTCATCAGTATCAATCAGTGGCTTGTGATACAGATGCTCTAAGATTACATTCTTCTGCTCTGCAACACGGACTACCTTTTCCTTTAACAGCTCATCGTCGAAAAGCTCACTTACCTGAAAACCGATCTTTGCGTATTTATCTGAATAAAACGGAGCAATACCAGATTTTGTCGATCCGAAAGATTTTCCTCCCAGACGTTCCTCCTCGTACTGATCAAACAGTACGTGATACGGCATCACAATCTGTGCACGGTTGGACACAAGAATCTTTGGCATCGGAACGTTGCGGTCTGTGATGGACTTAATCTCTTTGAAAAGACGCGGAATATCAAGTGCCACACCATTTCCAATCACACTCGTTGTATGACTGTAAAATACTCCGGACGGAAGTGTATGTAATGCAAACTTTCCGTAGTCATTTACGATTGTGTGTCCTGCGTTCGCACCTCCCTGAAAACGTACAATGATATCGGCCTGCTTTGCAAGCATGTCCGTAATCTTGCCTTTGCCTTCGTCGCCCCAGTTAGCGCCAACAACTGCTTTAACCATCTTTTATTCCTCCTGTATGTCTGCTTTAACTTTCCGTGCGCACTTTTTTACGCACGAAAACGGACAGGTGTAAAAACCCATCCGTTTTTACTTTATGATTATAAAGGATTCCCACTGAAATTACAAGTCATAAACTTTAATTTGTTAGCATATGAAAGTTCCCAAAAACTTCCTGCTACGCTTCAATCTTTTTGGAACATGCGATCGCAAGTGCTCCCGGTCCGATATGACAGGCAATGGATAATGACAGTGGCTGCATGACGATCTCATTGTCCGGAAAGACAGCCTGCACTTCTTCTTTGAATGCCTCAGCGGCTGCAGTGTCAAATGTATAGGCCAGTTCCAGATTCATCTTCTCCCCATCCGGGCTGTGAAAACGCTTCTCAAAATCGTTTTTCATAGCCTCGGTCATGATTGTTTTTGCCTGTTTTACCGTACGTGCCTTTGCAAATGCATCCAGCTTTTCTCCCTGGATCTGTAATACCGGTTTCAGTTTCAGTAAGGTTCCCAGTGCTGCTGCAGCAGGTGTGATACGTCCGCCTTTTTTCAGATACTCCAGTGTATCGACCATAATGTATATGGAGGATTCAAATTTTTCTTTTTCCAGAATCTCTTTGATTTCTTCTGCACCTTTTCCCTGCTCTGCCAGCATTTTGGCATCGAGCACGGACTGCCGCATTGTTACGGAAATACGCTGGTTATTGACTACCTGTACTTTTCCGTCATAGTCCTGGGAAAGCATATATGCCGTCTCACAGGAACTGCTTAAGCCCGAAGACATCGGTATGTATACAATTTCATCGTATTCTTTCAAAAGTTCATCCCATTTATCGGTCACATCTCCAACCAGCGGCATGGAGGTTTTGATCTCTCCGCCCTCTTTGAGTTTCTGATAAAACTGCTCCTGTGTCAGGTCAATATCTTCATAAAACATCTGTCCGTTAATATAAAAAGGCATCGGCATTACCACTACGCCAAGTTCTTTTGCCTCGCTTTGTGTAATACCACTGTTACTGTCCGTTACAACAATCACTCGACTCATTTTTTCCACTCCTGATTTTCGTTGTTTTTCCAAACGGTTCCTTTGTCTTTGAACCGTTACGCTTTCTATCATATCATAGGACAAAAAAAATGAAAAGCCTTGATTTTCAAGGCTTTTCATATCTATTTCACATGGTTTTTGATACTATGTTTACTTTATAACGCAACGGTTATGTCCGATTACATCATTCCGCCCATTCCCGGAGCACCACCGGCTGGCATTGCAGGAGTATCTTCCTTAATGTTTGCAACAGCAGACTCTGTGGTGAGTAATGTAGAAGCAACGGATGTTGCATTCTGCAGGGCACTTCTTGTAACCTTAACCGGATCAAGAATTCCGGATTCTACCATGTCAACATACTCTTCGGTAGCTGCATTGAAACCGGTTCCCGGTGCAGATTCCTTTACCTTATTGATGATAACAGCACCTTCAAGACCTGCGTTTGCAACGATGTAATACAAAGGAGCTTCCAGTGCCTTTAAGATAACCTTCGCACCGGTCTTTTCATCTCCCTCTAAGGAATCAGCAAGCTCTGCAACCTTCTTGGATGCATGGATGTATGCAGATCCACCACCTGCGATAATACCTTCCTCGACTGCTGCACGGGTAGCATTTAATGCATCTTCCATACGAAGCTTTGCTTCCTTCATCTCGGTCTCTGTTGCAGCACCGACACGGATGACTGCTACGCCGCCTGCCATCTTTGCAAGTCTTTCCTGTAACTTTTCTTTATCAAATTCAGAAGTGGTCTCCTCGATCTGTCCACGGATCTGTTTGATACGTCCCTGAATCTTATCCTTGTCTCCGGCACCATCCACGATAACGGTGTTCTCTTTCTGAACCTTAACGGATTTTGCACGTCCAAGCATATCCATGGTGGTATCTTTCAGTTCTAATCCAAGATCGGAGCTGATCACCTGACCGCCGGTAAGGATTGCTATATCCTCAAGCATGGCCTTTCTTCTGTCACCATATCCAGGAGCCTTGACAGCTACTACGTTGAATGTACCACGCAGTTTGTTTACGATCAATGTGGTGAGTGCTTCTCCCTCGATATCCTCAGCGATGATCAGAAGTCTTGCACCGGACTGTACGATCTGCTCAAGCAGTGGCAGGATATCCTGGATATTGGAAATCTTCTTGTCTGTGATCAAGATGTATGGATCATCGAGATTTGCTTCCATCTTATCCATATCTGTGCACATATAAGCAGATAAGTAACCTCTGTCAAACTGCATACCTTCTACCAGGTCAAGCTCTGTCTGCATGGTTTTGGACTCTTCGATTGTGATGACACCATCGTTTGTAACCTTCTCCATAGCGTCTGCTACCAGATTACCAACTTCTTCATCACCGGCAGAAATTGCTGCAACTTTTGCGATCTGCTCTTTGCCCTTAACCTTCTGGCTCATTTCCTTTAATGCCTCAACAGCGGCATCTGTTGCCTTCTTCATACCACGTCTTAACACGATCGGATTTGCTCCTGCTTCCAGGTTCTTCATACCTTCCTGAACCATAGCCTGTGTTAAAACAGTAGCGGTAGTTGTACCATCACCGGCTACATCATTGGTCTTGGTTGCAACTTCTTTTACAAGCTGTGCACCCATGTTCTCAAATGCATCCTCAAGTTCCACTTCTTTTGCGATTGTTACACCATCGTTTGTGATCAGTGGAGCACCAAAGGATTTATCCAGTACAACGTTACGTCCTTTCGGTCCTAATGTTACACGAACGGTATTTGCTAATTTATCGACACCTGCACCAAGTGCTGCTCTGGCGTCTGAACCATATTTGATCTCTTTTGCCATGACTACAATAACCTCTCTTCTTTAAAATTCAGCCTATAATTTCCAATTTATAAAAACTACTCAACAATTGCAAGAATATCATTCTGTCTTACGATAATGTACTCTTCCCCATCAAGTTTTACTTCTGTCCCTGCATATTTGGAATAGATTACTTTCTGGCCTTCTTTTACCTGCATAACGATTTCTTTGCCATCGACTACTCCGCCAGGACCTACAGCGATTACTTCCGCTTCCTGTGGCTTCTCTTGTGCTGCTCCCGGTAATACGATACCGGATGCGGTAGTCTCTTCTGCTTCTAACTGTTTTAATACTACTCTGTCTGTTAATGGCACTAATTTCATTACAAATAGCCTCCTTTTCGTCTTTACTAGCACTCACTTTATTCGAGTGCTAACTCTTTCTGTAAATAAAATATCACTGTTGTTTTTCATTGTCAACAGTGATACTCAATTTTTATATTTTTTTTAGATTCCCGGAATTCACTTTCTTTGTATGCTTTATTATTTCATCGTACTGTGCATACATTTTTTGTGTTTCGTTTTCAAGTGTATAATAATGAAAAATATACGGCACAAGAAGCACAAGGAGCAGCATGGTAAAACCATAGAGTGTCATGATCCCCGTCAAAAGCGGGGCAAACAATGATAGTACCGTTATCACAGCAAATGTAACCGTTACAATCAGATGAATCAGACGTTCGTGCTGGAAAAATCCAATCTGAACCAGATGTTCTTCCAAAATACATTCCCATTCCTCATATGTTTTCTCTTCTTCGTCTGCCAGAAGCCGGTCCACACGTTTCCGGTACTCTGTAATTCTTTTTTTCATTTCTGCCTCGATTCAGACTCTATATTAATCCATAGTGTTCCATTGCATGCTTTATTCCATCATCGTAGATATCCGTTGTCACAAATTCAGCCGCCTCTTTTGCCGGAGGTGTTCCATTCCCCATGGCAATTCCATGTCCCACAAAAGAAAGCATATCCAGATCATTGACACTGTCACCAATCGCATAGGTATCCTCATTTTTAATACCCATATGCCTGCAGAGCCAGTCTATCCCGGTCGCTTTCGATGTTCCTTTCGGAACAAATTCCACAACATGTCCTTCATGCTCCAGACAGTCAAAATCAGTCCCCAGTTCATCCCGGATTCTGGCATAATCGGTTGTTGGCAGGATATCCCCCGACATTTTATTAATGCGGATCTCCGGTGAATAACCTTTTAATATTTTAGCAGATGCTCCCATTGCCTCAAAAAGATACAGCACATAGGGATCCGTCCTGAAATTTTCTTTATCTATCCAGTGGCAGTCCGGGCCTTCCAGCACAATCGGCATCCGGCATTCTTCCATGACCCGGACAATTTTTTCTGTCAGTTCCGGGGAAAGAATATTTTCATACAGAACCTTTCCATCCATCTCCACATGGTTTCCGCATGCTGCAACAATCCCATCAAAGCCGATCCCAAGCAGCCGCTTATCGTTAATATTGCTACGGGATCTTCCACTGCACAGAAATGTCTTATGTCCGTTTTTCTGCAATTGTTTGATGGTTGGAATTGTACTTTCCGGAATCTGCATTTTTTCATCCCACAGCGTTCCGTCTATATCAAAAAATATGTATGCCATTTTTACTCTCCTCATCTGTCAGCTGTTTCCCCTATACTAGCATAATCCGGCAGATGCGTCAAAGTATCCTGATTTTTTTCTATTTCAATGCATTTGCAATCCGCACAACAACATATCTGTTTTTCTGGAATTCGATCTCATACTGCCAGTGCGGGCACGGTGCTACTGAGCTTCCAATCTCAATGGTAATGGAAGGTTTATTAAGCAGATCCATCACATACTCCCGGTACTGTCCTCCCCAGGACCTTCCGCTGCCGCTATCCGGGGCTTTGCTGTATCCGGTAATTTTCTTTGCGATATCATACATTTTATAGGTATCTTTTTTCAGGCTTCCTTTCGTACAGTCCCCGTAAATAATTCTTCCCATGGCATGGTAATTCACCACACCCTGCAGATTTTGTTTTTTGATCAGCTGCTGTGTCAGCGTTGCTACCGCATAAGATTCCGGCTCACTCAGTGCTTTTTTGCCGGAATACCCCTGTGCACCTTTCTTTCCGCCGGAAACAAAATGTTTTGCCGGGAAATTCCGGTTTAAATCCACACCGCGTCCATTGGACTTCCATGTGGAATGTCTGGTCTGGGAAACCGTTACCCCGTCCGGATTTGCCATAACAATATAATGGATCTGTATTTTATTTAATGTGTTTGCCGGTTTTACCCCGCCAATCGTCCCATTATAATTTTCCAGATAATACTCCAGTTCCTTCATCAGAACGGCCGAACAGATATACTCTCTGGCATGCAGGGTGCTGACTACCAGTAATGATTCCTCTGCATCCGGATTTCCGATTGCAAAATCATAGATGGCACGCCCCTGCACAGAGGTCCCGATTTTTGTCATTTCACAGTAGTTGCTGTACTTCTGTTCCAGTTCCTGCATGTCTTTTTTCATCTGGCTGTAAGTATACTTCTGTGACCGGATCTGTACGGCTTTTGTATTGGAAAACGTGACTTTTGCAGCCTCATCCGCTTCCTTCTGCTCGTTTTTTGCAACAATTTTATATGTATATGTCTTACCGGATGATACGTTTTTATCGGTATAGGATGGCTTGCTGCTCTCGGCAAGTTTTTTGTATTCCCCTCCGGCTGTTTTCCGGTAAATCGCATAGGAAGTGGCATCGCTGCTTTCTTCCCATTCCAGATATACCTTTGTTTTTCCCTGTTTTGTTGTATGCAGTCCCTCCACGGCAGAAGGCTGTGGCAGTTCTTCCGGCTGTTGGGTATCATCTGGCTGCTGGATATCTCCCGGCTGTTTTGTATCATCCGGCTGCTGCGTAGTATCCGGTGTTACATGATTACTCTCGGTATCCGTTACCGTTGCAGTATTTGCGGCATCTTCTGCATAAATACTCTGTGGGCACTGTGCCAGCATTCCAGCCACAAGTGCCCCGCAAATTACTTTTTTCCATAAACATTTCATCTTCTTTTGTACTCCTTTTTTCTATTGTCTTTTATTTAGGCGATTGTTTTTCTGTCAGACAAATACCTCCACATCAGCACAATCCCAGCTCCCAGTATCATCAGGGAAAATATCCATGCGACCGCATCTCCCCTGACACTGAAATCCAGCCAATGCGTTTCCGTCCGGACTACCGCAATAAAATTTGCCGTCATATGTCCGATCATGGATGCATAGACATTTCCCGCACGATCCATCAGAAGTGCCAGCACCACACCAAGAATCAGTGCGTAAATAAACTGCACGATATTGACATGCACGGCCGCAAAAATCAGTGCCGAAATTCCAACCGCAAACGGTTTCGACAGCATATCTTTTAATCTTCCGAAAATAATTCCCCGGAATACCAGTTCTTCCAGCATCGGGGTAAATACTGCCAGACAAAGAATTTCCATTCCCATTGTACTGCCGTAAAAATCGGTATTTGCCTGCTGGTAACCCATCGAAATTTCCGTCAGTTTCATCATGGATATGAGATTGTTCAAAGAAATTCCAAAGCATGCCATGATCCCGGCCGCAAAAAGTGCATGACAGATACGTTCCCGGCTGATTCCAAACGGCTGCTTTGCAATCCCTGCCAGTGCCTGTCCCTGACGATAAAACGGAAGCATGGATGGAATTGTAAAAACAGTGGCAATCAGCTGACAGAACACATAATGTGTGGCATCTCCTCCAAATGCCCACTGCGCAATTGTCATAATAATCAGCATAACCGCGTAATAAAAAAGAAACGGGTATAAGATATACCAGATCTTTCTCAGCGTCTCCTTAAAAGTTTCCATGATATACCCTCCCGTTTTTCTTTATTGTTTCTTTAACATGCCCGGCAGTTCTTCCATAGAATCGCACACACCGATCACGCCTGCCTCTTTCATTTCCTTTACATCTCCAAAACCAAAGCTGACCGCAAGACACGCAATTCCAAGTTCTTTCGCCCCGTTGACATCAAACATCGTATCCCCGATCAGACACATCTCGGATTTTGGAATATGACTCCAGCGGTGCATGACTTCCTTAAGAATCTCGGATTTTTTATCCCGTGTACCATCAAATGTTGCACCTACCACATCATCAAACAGCGGAAGAATCCCGAAATGTTCCAGAATCCGTCTGCAGGATACTTCCGGCTTTGAAGATGCCATGCCAATCCGGTATCCCTGTTCTTTTAATGTACGGATACACTTTTCCACACCCGGATATAACTTACACTCAAAAATTCCCGTCGTATTGTACCGTTCCCGGTATTTCTGCACAGCCTCATACGCTTTTTCATGCGAAAATCCATAATATCTTTCAAAACTCTCCGAAAGCGGCGGCCCGATAAACCGGTATAATTTTGCCGTATCCGGCTCCTTAATTCCGTAAAAATCAAGCGTATATAAAACACATTTTATGATTCCCTCGGAAGAATCAATAAGCGTTCCGTCCAGATCAAACAAAATGGTGTTCATTATTTCTTTACTCCTTTGGTATCACGGTTTCCCACATGCAGACGATGCAGGGCAACCGGCTTTCCTTTCACCTCGACCTCTTTCTCCTCACCTTCATGCAGCACATGAATACTTTTCAGTTCATCCCCGGCAGCTAGTTTCATGCCACGCACGCCCACCGCACCTTTCTTTTTCTGCGGAATTTGTGCACAGTCAATCCGAAGAAACATATCTTTCTTTGTTGCCATCACCAGTGTATCATTTTCTTCTAACGGACATACCGTTAGTACTTCATCTTCCTCTCCCAGCTTTGTTGCCGCCGTTGTCTTTTTTGCAACCACAAATTCCATACCGTCCACAACTTTGATCATGGCATACTTTGTGCCAAATAACATCCGGTGCGAGCTGACATGTTCAAGACCTGCCAGATATACAACATTCTCTTCTTTACTGTCATAATTGCAGAGGTTGTCAATCGGTGTTCCTTTATCCCGGAATTTTCCATATGGAAGATCAAGCACTTTTAGCAGATGCATCTGTCCCTTGTCCGTAAAGATACAGATTTTATCCGTATTTTTGCACGTAAAGATATGCCTGTATTCCGCGTTTGCCGCCTCTTTATTTCTCTCATAGACAGAAGTATCCACAATCTTTGCATATCCGAAGCGGTCCATCAGAAAGACAACATCCTGCTCCTCGATCTTCTTTGCTGCAACTACAGCTTCTTTCAGATTGTCAATCACGGTTTTGCGCTCTTTGCCATAAGCTTTTTTAAACGCGGTCAGTTCTTTGATGATTACTTTTGCCATGGAAGAACGATGCTCTAAAATATCCTCATATTTTGCAATATTTTCCAGTGTCTCATCATGTTCTTTCATCAATGCTTCAATTTCCAGACCAATCAATTTATACAGACGCATTTCCAGAATGGCCTGTGCCTGACGATCCGTAAAATTCAGCTGCTGTGCCATGATCTTTGAAGATGGATTCTTAAAGGTAATATGATCCGTATTTCCGTCTGTCAGACAGGCTTTTGCATCTTTGATGCTGCGGCTGCCGCGTAAAATCTCAATGATCAGATCAATGACATTGCAGGCGCGGATCAGACCTTCCTGTATTTCTTTTTTGTCCTGTTCTTTCGCCAGAAGGGTCTGGTACTTTCTGGTTGCAATCTCATACTGGAATTTCACATGATGACGGATGATCGGCACGACGCCCATCGTCTCCGGTCTGCCATCCGCTACCGCAAGCATATTGACACCAAAGGTGTCTTCCAGCTTGGTTTTCTTGTACAGCAGATTCTCCAGAGCCTCGATATCTGCTCCTTTTTTCAGTTCCAGAACAATACGAATTCCCTCTTTGGATGACTGATTGGTAATATCGGTAATGTCACTGGTTGCCTTGGATTCTACCAGACCGTAAACATCATTTAAAAACTTCCCGATATTGGCTCCGATCATGGTATACGGAATCTCCGTGATTACCATGCGGTCTTTGCCGCCTTTGCCCTTTTCAATCTCGATTTTTCCACGGATTTTAATCTTGCCGACCCCGGACTCATAAATTGCCGGAAGATCATCTTTATTTGCAATGATTCCTCCTGTCGGGAAATCCGGTCCCGGAATATACTGCATCATCTCCGCAGTGGTAATATCCGGATTTTTCATATAGGCAATCACACCGTCTATCACTTCTCCGAAATTATGTGGCGGAATGGAAGTTGCCATACCGACAGCGATACCTTCCGCACCGTTGACCAGAAGATTTGGCACCTTTACCGGCAAAACAACCGGCTCTTTTTCGGTTTCATCAAAATTCGGCATGAAATCTACAACATTTTTATCCAGATCTGCCAGATAGGCTTCCTGCGTTACTTTCTGCAGACGTGCCTCCGTATATCGCATGGCAGCGGCACCATCGCCTTCAATGGACCCAAAATTTCCATGCCCGTCCACAAGCGGCAGTCCCTTTTTGAAATCCTGTGCCATGACAACCAGGGCATCATAGATCGAAGAATCTCCATGCGGATGATATTTACCCATGGTATCTCCGACAATACGCGCACTCTTACGATACGGTTTGTCATATCGGATTCCCAGTTCATACATATCATAAAGTGTACGGCGCTGCACCGGTTTTAATCCATCACGGACATCCGGCAGCGCACGGGCAATGATAACGCTCATCGCATAGTCAATATATGATTTTTGCATCAGCTCCGAATACTCGGTGCGAATGATACTATGTTCCATTTTATTTCTTCCTCACTCCTAGAAAACCTAACAGGATCTATACGTCCAAGATCGCATCGTTTGCATGTTCATAAATAAAGGCCTTTCTCGGCGGCACATCCGTGCCCATCAGCATAGCGGTTACATCCGACGCCATACGACCGTCTTCAATCTCCACGCGCTTCATGACACGCGTCTGGGGATTTAAAGTAGTCTCCCATAACTGCTCGGCATCCATCTCTCCGAGACCTTTGTATCGCTGCAGGGTAAAACTTCCGGTATGTGTTTTCCGGTATTTTTCCAGTGCCGCATCATCATAAAGGTACTCTTCTTTCCCTTTTGACGGAATCACTTTGTACAATGGCGGCATCGCCACATAAACATGTCCTTCAAAAATCAGTTCCGGCATAAACCGGTAAAACAGTGTCAGAAGCAGCGTGGAAATATGGGCTCCGTCGACATCGGCATCTGCCATGATAATAATCTTGTCATAGCGCAGCTTACTGATATCAAAATCATTTCCGTACCCTTCCGAAAAACCGCAGCCGAATGCGTTGATCATTGTCTTGATTTCTGCATTGGCAAGCACCTTGTCGATACTGGCTTTTTCAACATTCAGAATTTTTCCGCGGATCGGCATGATCGCCTGATACATACGGTTTCGCGCCATTTTGGCGGAACCACCGGCAGAATCTCCCTCCACGATAAAAATCTCACACTTTGACGCATCCCGGCTCTCACAGTTGGACAGTTTTCCATTGGAATCAAACGAAAACTTCTGCTTGGTCAGCAGATTGGTTCTCGCTTTTTCCTCTGCCTTGCGGATTTTTGCAGCCTTTTCCGCACAGCCAATCACAATCTTTAAGGTTTCTAAATTTTTATCAAAAAACAGCGGAACTTCATCACTTGTCACTTTGGCAGTTGCACGGTTTGCATCCTGATTATCGAGTTTTGTCTTCGTCTGTCCTTCAAAACGCGGGTCCGGATGCTTGATGGAAATCACTGCTGTCATTCCGTTTCGCACATCTGTACCGTTGAAATTTGCATCCTTCTCTTTTAAAATGCCAAGTTCTCTGGCATAGGAATTGATAATCGTCGTAAACGCAGTTTTAAATCCGGTCAGGTGTGCACCACCTTCCGAATTATAAATATTATTACAAAATCCCATGATATTCTCATGGAACTCGCTGGTATACTGGAATGCCGCTTCCACCTCAATGCCTTCACTTTCCCCTTTGAAGTAAATGACATCATGCAGCACTTCGAGATTATTGTTCAGATCTTTGACGAACCCAATGATTCCATCCGGCTCATGAAACTCAATGTGCTCTGCTTCCGGCTTTCTCCGGTCCTCATATATGATCGTCAGTTTCGGGTTCAGATAAGCGGTCTCATGCATCCGGCTCTTAACATCATCTTCCCGGAATCTGGTCTTCTCAAAAATTTCTGGATCTGGAAGAAAATTGATCTTCGTTCCGGTCTTCTTTGTCTTCCCGATCTTTGGAAGAAGTCCGTCTTCAAGTTCTACCACCGGATGTCCCTGTGCATAGCGGTCATGATACACATATCCGCCCTGGCTGATTTCCACATCCATATAGGTGGAAAGTGCATTGACTACCGAAGATCCGACACCATGCAGTCCTCCACTCGTCTTGTACGCATTGTTGTCAAATTTTCCTCCTGCGTGCAGTGTAGAAAATACAACGCGGGCAGCCGATACTCCCTTTGCATGCATGCCGACCGGAATACCACGTCCGTTATCTTCCACCGTACAGGAGCCATCTGCCTCAAGGGTCACCCATATTTTATCACAGGCACCTGCCAGATGCTCGTCCACGGAATTGTCGACAATCTCATAAATCAGGTGATTGAGTCCTTTGGTCGTTGTACTTCCGATATACATTCCCGGACGTTTCCGGACCGCTTCAAGCCCCTCCAGTACCGATATACTGCTTGCATCATATCCTGACATGTTCCTCTATCTCCTTACTATCCTGCTAAATTACATTTGATCTCTCATGTGAGCAATCACCATCACTGCAATCCGAAAAGTCATCGCATCGTCAAACGTACGGATATCCAGTCCGATTGCTTTCTCGATACGTTCCAGACGATATACCAGAGTATTGCGGTGCACATACAGCTGTCTTGCCGTCTCTGATATATTCAGATTATTCTCAAAAAATTTATTGATAGTAGACATTGCTTCCTCATCATCTAAGATGTCCGGAATTTTCTCACCGAATACCTCTTTGATAAACATATTACATAAACTCATCGGAAGCTGGTAAATCAGACGCCCGATGCCAAGCTTTCCGTAAGAAATTGTGTCATACTTTGCATAAAAAACACGACCAACTTCCAGTGCCATCCGCGCTTCCTGATAAGATTCCGCAATTTCCGGAAGCTGTGTCACAACGTTTCCATAACCGACACGCACACGAATCATTGCTTCCATATGTAAATTATCTGCAAGGCTTCCCGCAATTTTTGACAGACGTTCCTCCATCTCCTCTTCTTTTATATGGGAAACATCTTTGATCAGAACGATACTGTGCTGATCCACGCAGGTCACAAAGTCCTTCGAACGGATATCTGCAAGATTTTTTACCAGTTCCATCGCCATATCGTTATTTTTACTTCCGGTATCAATCACAAAAACTACCCGCGGTACTTCCTGAATGTGGTGCTTTTTTGCTTTTCCGTAAATATCCACAATCAGCATATTACCAAGAATGATATTCTGCATAAAATTATTGCGGTCGAACTGCTCTGCAAAACTCATAACCAGATTCCGGATCTGGCAGACTGCCATCTGTGCGCATACAAGAAATGACTCTTCTTTCACCAGACAGACTAAAATATATTCCGTTTCACCTTCTACCATCACTTTATACAGATGATAATCCTGATACGTCTGTTTTTCAGCAAGCGATTCTGCGAAATCAACGACCACCTGCTGTTCTAATGCCTCTGGCAACGGCATCTCCTCCGTATGTGCTACCAGCTTCCCCTTTGCAGTAAACAATGCCGTATCCATGTGGCTGATCTCTTTAATTTCGTTTAATGAATTCTGTAATTTCTGATTTGAAAGCATATACTCTCCTATTATTTACGTTCGAAAGAACCCGGGTGTAAATACTAACACCCGGGTTCAAGATTTACAACTATATAATTTTAACGGACTAGTTGGTAATTGTCAATTCTGTTTCCTTGTCGAATACGTGAATCTTATGAGGATCAAATGCAAGCTTGATATGATCGCCATAACGGGCAGGTGTATCAGAATCTACTCTTGCAGTCATGTTTGCACCGGCTACGGAGTAGTACAGTAATACTTCTGCACCAAGTAACTCGTATCCTGTTACATCAGACTCGATGACACAGTCACCATTCTTCTGGATCATTTCAGGATCATCAGAAATATCCTCTGGTCTGATACCTAATACAACTGTCTTTCCGTTGTATCCGCCCTCTTCGAGCTTCTTTGCCTTGTAATCCGGAAGAACTACAGAGTAATCACCGAATGTTAATGTAGCTTTATCTCCCTGAATGGTGCACTTAGCATCGATGAAGTTCATCTGTGGAGATCCGATGAATCCGGCTACGAATAAGTTGTTTGGCTCATTGTATAATTTCTGTGGAGAATCAACCTGCATGATTACACCATCTTTTAATACAACGATTCTGGTTCCAAGTGTCATAGCCTCTGTCTGATCATGTGTTACATAGATGATCGTAGCACCTAATCTGTTATGTAAAGAAGCGATCTCAGATCTCATCTGTACACGAAGTTTTGCATCCAGGTTGGATAAAGGCTCATCCATAAGGAATACCTTAGGATTACGAACGATTGCACGACCCATGGCAACACGCTGTCTCTGTCCACCGGAAAGAGCCTTCGGCTTACGATCCAGTAACTTCTCCAGATCAAGGATTCTTGCTGCTTCCTCAACCTTTGCTTTGATCTCATCCTTCGGAACTTTTCTTAACTTAAGACCGAATGCCATGTTATCAAATACTGTCATATGTGGATACAGAGCATAGTTCTGGAATACCATTGCGATATCACGATCCTTTGGCTCTACATCGTTCATTACCTTTCCGTCGATGATCAGATCACCGGAAGAAATCTCCTCAAGACCTGCGATCATACGAAGTGTTGTAGATTTACCACATCCAGATGGTCCTACGAAGATGATAAACTCTTTATCTGCAACATCCAGATTGAAATCTTTTACTGCCTCAAATCCGTTTGGATATACTTTGCAAACGTTCTTTAATGATAAACTTGCCATTTGAAAAACCTCCTGATTTTTGCTTTTCGTTATTTTTCTTTGGTGAAGTTTCTTTGAACTTCCTGACAAGTGTATGATAACGGAATCTGCCCGAAATTACCACCGTCAATCCGTCCAAATATTTACATGGTTTCTTGGCGAAATAACGAAAGGGGACATTGTTGTAAACAATGCCCCCAAAAATTACAGTTTTGAATATCCAAAACCGTTAACCATCGCCTCAATCTTTTGTCCCTGCCGGCAGAGCGGACAGTCTGCAACCGGATATGCCGCATATCCAGTGACATCACTTTCATCAAAAAGTGTCTCGACTTCTACGCCGTCTACTGAATTGATTGTTCCAAACAGCGAAGCGACCCACTCAATCTCTCCTCCGTAATACTGGATACACTCGAGTGCCCTGCGGATGGTCTCGCCGGTTGTCGTAGTTGCTAAAAGAAGTACAACATGTTTTCCGTTGATGGCAGCTTTATTATTATCCCTAAACAGCATCTGGTTATTGCTGTTGATCTCCGGTGAAATCACATACACCGTCTCATGCTGGTTTGTGGTGCCCATAATTCCGTCCCGCTGGATCTCCTCCGTCAGAAAGGTACCGACCACTTCCGTACCATCCATACACACAATGGTATCCACGTATTTTGTCTTTGGAATTCTCGAATACAGTACATGTGCCGCCTGTTTTGCTTCCGCCACACGTGTCTTGATACTTGTCACATCCACATAATAATTAATGTGGGAATGACTCGTTGCGAAATGTCCATGCATGGCATGCAGCGCCAGCATGTTGCTTTCTTTTGAATAAAATTTCATCATACGATCTTCCATAGTATAATCCTCCTTCTCCTGTTGCTGTTATTGTTATGATAATCCGGTACTGCCAAAGCCACCGCGATCTTTCCCCGTCAGATGTTCCACCTTTTCGAATACGATCTCCGGCTGATTTTCCACGATTCGAAACTGTGCAATGCGGTCATTTACGTGGATCACGGTATCCCTGGTTGCATAAACCGGCATCCGCCACATATCGTTGTCCCCGCAATAGGAACCATCTACAATTCCAACACTGTTTGTCTGGATAATTCCCCAGTTTTTAAATGTGGAACTGCGCGGCACAAGATGTGCCTCATATCCCTTTGGAAGTTCCATTGCCACGCCAAGCGGGATCAGTGCAAACTCTCCCGCTTTTAAAGTTACTTCTTCCGAAGCCCGCATATCAATCCAGTCGGATTTTCCTTCAATGTAATCCAGCGGTTCGATTTTGTCTGTAAAATATTTAATCTTGATTTTCTGCATATCAGTTTTCCCACTTCAGATTCAGATGCTCCACACGTTTTTCGCGGACCATCAGATCCTTTACACCTTCCTTTGCCGGTTTGTCATCGAACAGTACTTTATTCACTTCTTCTATAATTGGAAGCTCCACATCATACTTTTTTGCCAGAGCAAGTGCTGCCTTGGCCGAATAAATTCCCTCTACAACCATTTTCACTTCGTCGGTAGCCTGCTTCATGGTATACCCCTGTCCGATCAGCATACCCGCCTTGCGGTTTCTGCTGTGACGGCTCTCACAGGTGACAATCAGGTCTCCGATACCGGTCAATCCGCAGAGCGTCTCCACTTTTGCCCCCATCTTTACGGCAAGTCCCGCAATCTCTGCAATGCCGCGGGTAATCAGGGCCGCTTTGGTGTTATCCCCGTATCCGAGTCCGTCCGCCATTCCGGCAGCAAGTGCAATCACATTTTTTAATGATCCGCCCAGTTCCATGCCAAGCATGTCCGGGCTGGTATAAACACGGAACACTTCATTCATAAACAGATCCTGGATTTTTTCCGCAGTGCTTTCTGTTTTTGCTCCTGCCACAACGGTTGTCGGAAGTCCGATTCCAACCTCTTCCGCGTGGGACGGTCCGCACATGACAGCAACATCCGCACATGGAATCTCCTGCTCTGTCACATCGGAAATGGTCATCAGGGTATCTTCTTCAATTCCCTTTGCCACGCAGACAATGATCTGTCCTTCTGTCACATATCCTGCCATGCTTTTTGCGGTGCTTCTTGTAAATACAGACGGTACCGCCAGAATCAGGAACTCCTTTCCAACGATTGCTTCTTTTAAATCTGTTGTAAACAGGACATCCTCCGGAAGCTTCACTCCCGGAAGTTTATCGATATGCTCATGCTCTCTGCGGAGCATGGCAACTTCCTCTTCCACGATCGACCATACCGTTACTTCATTTCCATTGGTACGAAGAAGCTTTGCCAGCGCAATGCCCCAGCTGCCAGCTCCGATCACTCCTACCTTTGCCATATCATTTATCTCCTTTTTTCGTTCCGAATTTGTTCTCTGTTCCATTCATCAGCCGAACAATATTCGCACGGTGTCTCCAAATCGCCATGCCGGTAAAACATGCACTCAGTATGTAAAACTCGATCCGGCTGGCTCCGCTGATTTTTAACCAGCCAAGCTGTCCGAAAATAATCGCCTGTACCAGATAGGCAGATACCAGAAATATGGAACCCACCGAAACATACCGGGTAATTCCCACAATAATCAGGAATCCAACGGCACAGCAGATTACTGCCGGAGGACAGACGGCAAGGATGACGCCTGTCGTACAGGCAATTCCCTTTCCGCCGCGGAACTGCAGATAGCACGGAAAATTATGTCCTAAGACTGTTCCAAACCCGGCATACAGTTCCAGCACCTTTGTATCAGCCCCATACGTTCCGTGAAAAATCAGTTTTACAAGAAGTACGGCAAATACTGCTTTCAGAAGATCACCGGCAAATGTAATAATGCCGGCTTTCCATCCAAGCACCCGCAAAGAATTTGTCGTGCCTGCATTTCCGCTTCCCTGCTGACGGATATCAATTCCCTTACTTTTTCCATACAGATATCCCGTCTGAAACAGACCGAATCCATATCCGATCAGTAATGCAATGATTCTTGCAACGATCATCATAACTAGTCTTCCTTTCGCTCCCTCGTAATGAATTTGAGAGCTGTACCGCGGAACCCAAACGTATCGCGGATACGGTTCTCCAGATATCTGGTGTATGAAAAATGCATCAGATTTTTGTCATTGACAAACACAACAAATGTCGGCGGTTTTACCGCAACCTGTGTTACATAATAAATCTTGAGTCTTTTTCCTTTATCCGTCGGTGGCTGCTGCATGGCAACTGCTTCTGTGACGATTTCGTTTAAGACACCCGTTGCAACACGCATACTGTTGTTCTCAATGACAACATCGATCATTTCAAAAATCTTATTCAGACGCTGACCGGACTTTGCAGAAATAAACAAAATCTCTGCATACGGCATAAAGCTTAAGATCTGACGGATTTTCTCGGTATGTTTCTTCACCGTGTTGTTATCCTTTTCGATGGCATCCCATTTGTTAACCGCAATAATGATACCTTTTCCCCTGTCATGTGCAATTCCGGCAATCTTGGCATCCTGCTCGGTTACTCCTTCGGTGGCATCAATAACGATGATCACCACATCCGCGCGTTCCACAGCGGTAACTGCACGGATAATACTGTAGCGCTCAATCTCCTCTTTGATCTTGTTTTTGCGGCGAAGCCCCGCCGTATCAATAAATACATATTCTTTTCCGTTGTATTTAATGTCTGTATCGATGGCATCTCTGGTAGTTCCCGCAATATCCGATACGATTACACGGTCTTCCTGTGCCAGCTTGTTGATCAGGGATGATTTCCCGACATTCGGCTTTCCGATAATGGCTACCTTCGGTCTTTCATCCTCCGGCTGATTTTCCGATCCTTCCGGGAAATATTTCACCACTTCATCCAGCATATCTCCAAGTCCGAGCATGGAAGAAGCGGAAACCGGATACGGTTCTCCGATTCCGAGATTGTAAAATTCATACACATCCGGCATAAATTTTTCAAAACTGTCCACTTTATTTACCACCAGAACCACCGGCTTTTTGGATCTTCGCAGCATGTCCGCTACTTTTGCATCCGCATCCTGCAGTCCCTGACGCACATCCGTGATAAACATGATCACATCTGCCGTGGCAATCGCAATCTCTGCCTGTTCACGCATCTGGGAAAGGATCACATCCCCGCTGTCCGGTTCGATTCCACCGGTATCAATCAATGTAAAATTATAGTTCAGCCATGTGACATCCGCATAAATGCGGTCTCTTGTGACACCCGGAGTGTCTTTTACAATGGAGATTCTCTCTCCTGCCAATGTATTAAAAAGCGTAGATTTTCCGACATTCGGACGCCCGACAATGGCTACGACTGGTCTGCTCATTTTTTACCTCCAACAAAAAAATGGATGGCGTCCGAAAACGCCATCTTTATTTTACAATAAGCAGCGAAAGTTGTAAAGTCCCGCTGGTTTCATCACTGTGATGTTTTCTCTTCCGGCCGCTGGAACTGAATGTCCGATACGTCGGTAATCACACCACAGTCAATCAGTGTCTGTATGATATGGGTGCAGTCTTTTCCAAAACTGATATACGCAGATCCACCATATGTTGTGGGTGTTTCCACGGATTCTCCCGTATTTCCGTAATAATCATCAATCCGGTCATATACGTTTTTCCAGTCTGCAGATGCATGGTAATAATCCAGACTGATACTGGCAGAAGAGTACTCCCCTGTTTCTTCCGGATCTTTCAGTGCATTCGTCAGATTGTACTTTTGCAGCTTCTGATCTGCGGCGTCTTCACAAATCGCCTGATACAGTTTTTTTGCAGTATCCGCATCAAAGTCACAATCCTTATAATTTTCCGATGATTCATTTAACGTCAACGTTCCGGTACTAAACTTTGAAATTTTGTCAGAATCCGTTCCAAAGAGATATTCCATAAAATGATCCACTTTATTTTCTTCTTTAAACAACAGTTCTGAAAGCGTTTCATTCCCCCCGACAATTTCATATGTGCGGGAGAGCGTTTTTCCGTTTTTCAGATAGTAATAAAAAATGATCTGCGTACTGTCATCCGTTTTATTTTCCCTGTAACTTTCCGCATGACTTAAAATTTCTTTCTGTGCCTGACGTGCCACACGAACGCTGTCCCCTTTATATTCTACCGGATAATCAAGAGAAACTTCCACCCGGCTTACCTGATCTGCATCCGGGACATACTGTTCCAGATAGGTGGCATTTTTTGAGCATCCCCAGAAACTGCCCAGCACAAACAGCACAAATAACCCGCTCTCACAGAATCTCCGGCGGCAAAATACGCGAAATCCTTTTTCCACAAACATCTGTGCAATAAAAAAACTGACAAAACCAAATGCCACCACAAGAACAAGCAACATTGGTTTTTTTACATGCAGATGCACGGAATCTAAAAATTCTGCCATCAGGACGCCTGCAAAATAACCGACTCCGGTTCCCACGCCCCAGCGGAACAATGGTTTTACCCAGTTAAAAGAAATCAGATCCCCTGCACTTTCAATCCTGCGTTTTTTATAACAGTAATAAGCAATCAGATAAATGACAACTGCTGCAGCCACATAGGCCGCAAGTATCCGCAGTCCCCGGTAGGACAACACCCCCGACATCAGATCCGTTTCCTGGTTATAGGATTGCCGGAATACAAACCGCACATTGTTGTACAGATAATTCATCGGGGAGAGAATCCGCAAAATCAAAAATTCCGGCACAGTATCCATGCCAAGTCCATATCCCAGATATCCGATGACATAACGTGCACCGCTGGAAAATGCAAATGCCACATAATTAACTGCCAGAAAGTACACCGGAAGTGCAAACAGCTGTCCGGTAAACATGACACAAAAACACACCGTTGCATAAAGGAAAAAAGCAATTCCCATAACACTTAAAAACCACAATCCCAGAAACTGCACACTCGCAATACCTTGCAAAAGACAAAGAACCACCGTTACCAGAAAAACCAGTGCCTGCGGAATCAATAGAAAACAAAGGCCACTGATCATATTCGTCACATACAGTTCCCCCCTTGTAACCGGCAGTGCATGGATCATATACGCATTCTTCTGGGTAAACAGATAGCCAAACAACGCCATCCCACAGACGACTGCCATAATTGCAATTGCGGCCACATCCACTTCCAGACGCAGACTGTTGTACAATGCATAATCCCTGGCATAAGCAGTCATGTCCGTCTGTTGCTGCAGACGCGACCACAGCTGCCCCGGCACTTTTACCATCCCATATAACAGATAGCATACCCAGATCGGCCAGTACAGGGTCATATTTTTTTTAAAAACCGTACGGTTAAAAAAGGATGTCTTTGACTTCATAGCCCAAACCTCCCATTTCATAAATAAAAATTTCTTCCAGTGTAAGCGGCAGAATGTCCACAATAGCCAGATGGTCTCCCTCTGTCTGGATGGCTGCCGCAACCTCCCTGGGATTTCCCTTGACAATCATTGTATATACACGCCCGGAATTTGACATATGCAATACCTCAAATTCTTTTGGGAGTTTCGGCATACCGGTCTGGCATGCCACCTGGATTTTACTGATGTTTCCATGTAAATCAAACAGGGAACGCTCAATTATAATCTTTCCGTGATTCATAATGCCCACATGATCACAGACATCCTCCAGTTCGCGCAGATTATGGGAAGAAACCAGTACGGTCGTCCTGCGCTCTGCAACCTCGGACATCAGGATCGTCCAGATCTGTTTCCGCATAACCGGATCAAGGCCATCCAGCGGTTCATCCAGAATCAGAAGTTTCGGTCTGCAGCAGAGTGCCAGCCAGAATGCAACCTGTTTTTGCATTCCCTTGGACAGTCTGCGGATATTGCGTTTCATATCAATTCCCGGGAAAAACTCCTGCAGGCGATAAAACATCTTTTCGTCAAAGGACTCGTACATTCCCCGGAAATAACGCATCATTTCCAGTGTATCCGCCTGTAAAAAATAAAACGGCTCATCCGGTATATAAGCCATTTGAGCCTTTACCTGTTTATTTTCATATACCGGAGCCCCGTCAATAAAAATTTCTCCGGCATCCTGCCGGTATACACCTGTCAGATGACGGATCAGGGTTGATTTCCCGGCACCGTTTGGTCCCACAAGCCCATATATGTTTCCAGACGCCACATGCATATTTACCCCGTCGAGCGCACGGAAATCCCCAAATTTCTTTATCAGATTATTTACTTCAATCAAAGTCTTTGCTTCCTCCTGCCAGTTCCCACATACGTCCTGTCAATTCCTCTGTCCCTACCGACATATTCTGCAGTCTGATTACCACCGTGTCGAACTCCTGCAGCAGCTCTTTGCGGATCAGTTCCGCAATCTGCTTTTCCGATGCCGCCATCCGTTCGCCTTCCCTGTCACAGACATACCCTTCCTCTTCCAGCTCCTGATAAGCTTTCCTTACAGCATTGGGATTTATGGCAAATTTTGAAGCCAGTTCCCTCACTGACGGAAGTTTTTCTCCCTCCGGTATCGCATGCGTTATGATCATTTTTCGAATCCCGTCCGTGATCTGCTCATAGACCGGTTTGATATCTCTGCAATCTGGCTGCATCAAAGAGCATCCTCCTATCTTTCCTCAATACAGTCAGTGTACCATAAATCTTCCCCGAGTAATTTAACATCTTTGAAATACATTCTTAAGGATTTCTTAATTTGTTACACAAGTTTTAAAAATGCTCCCAGATTTCCGCGTTTTCCATGGCTTGCCCTATGGGAAAACAACAGATTCGGATTACAGCAGGTACAAAGATTCGTTACCGCCAGATGTTCCGGAAGGATTCCTGCATCCCGCAGCACAATCTCATTACTCTTCCACAGATCCAGCTGATATTTTCCACCGCCCTTTTCGATCAGGATCTCACACTCATGACCGGAAAACTCTTTTGCAAAGGCAGATGCCACATCTTCACTTACTTCATAACAGTCCTGACAGATGGACGGTCCAACGGCGGCAAGAATTTCTCCGGGGTCACTATGAAATTCCCTGCGCATCACCTCGATGGTATGCTGCCCCATGCGTCCGACCGTTCCTCTCCACCCGGAATGGGAAAGTCCGATCGCATGGTGTATGGGATCTACAAAATAAAGCGGTACACAGTCAGCGTAAAAAGTTGCCAGAATCAGTCCCGGTTCATCCGTCACCAGCCCGTCCACATCCGTGTAAGACCGCTCCTTTGTCACACCATAGCCCCCGCAGCTTCTATCCACCCGCCGGACATTTGTCGTATGGGTCTGATCCGAACAGACAATATCCGAAAGCGTTCCTCCCATTGCCTCTGCCACTCTGCGGTAGTTTTCCGTCACTGCCTGTGGATCATCTCCACGTGTAAAACTCAGATTCAGACTCTGAAACATTCCGGTGCTGCATCCACCCTCTCTGGTGGTAAAACAGTTCTTTACGCCCGTATGTGCCAAAAGAAGGGGAAAATACAAAAGCGGAAGCCCCTGTCCCTTTTTGCCCTGAAACTGTTCCAGTTCCAGTATATGCTCTTTATTTTTCCACTGAAAATCTTCTCTGTCCATGTCTGTCACCTCTGAAAATAAAATGCATTTGGGATGTGCCGGATACTTCCGTCCCCATAAATTCCAATCACATCAAAACGGCAGTCCATCTCCTGCCCTGCTGCATATCCTGCATAATGATAATTTGCAACCTTACAGATCTGGCGCTGCTTTCTCCGGTCTACCGCCTCTAACGGATCTCCGTAATCATTGCTGCTCCGGTATTTTACTTCAACGTATACAAGTACCCCGTCCTTTTGTGCAATAAGATCCACCTCTCCAAATGGTGTCCGGTAATTGCGTGCAAGAATTGTGTAATCATGTGTGCACAAATACCGGGCTGCCATGGTCTCATATTCTGTTCCAATTGTACGTTTATTCAAATTTTATTTAACCCCTGCCTGATCAATCTTTGCCTTCATACGATCCATATCATCCACAAAAACAAGAATCTCCGCAACCACCTCATACAGCTCCGGCGGAATCATGTCCCCGATCTGCAATTTGGAAAGAGTAGACGCAAGTTTATTGTCTTTGTAAGTCGGAACCTGACTCTCTTTTGCTTTTTCAATAATTTTTTCGGCTACCTGCCCCTTTCCGGTTGCCAGTATCTTTGGTGCTTTTTCGCCCGGCTCATAGGCAATCGCCACTGCCGTTTTCTCCGGTTCTTTCTTTTGTTTTAACTGCTCAAAAGGAAAGGGTTTAAAATTATTATTTTCCATTTTATGCCCTCATATCAAAGGAATACCGGTGCAGCTGTGTCGCCGCCGGCTGATCCATCTTCAGAAAATCGTCCACAAAATTTACATGTTTTTCTTCATTTACCACGTCGATCTTACAGTGATATCCCTTTTTTTCCAGCCTCGCTTCCAGCACCGGATAATTTTTTTCCAGCAATGCATATGCAGTGTCATTGTCCAGATAAAAACGTGTACTTACTTCACGTCCTCTCATCCGGACCGAAACATCCGTACTTCCCAGATGATCCAGATCCAGATGCAAAAAAGCAGTCAGATCCTTTTCTCCCTGCGCCAGTGCCTTTTTGTTGGTATACACAAACAGTTCGCCGCTTGCATGCTGCCCCGACATTTTGAGTGGAATCTGTGCGTATGTGTACATCTGGTTCACCTGATTCATAAATTCTACATTGCTGTGGATCTCTCCCGCCATCTGTGAGAAAGCGGTATGCTCCTGTCCCGCATTTTTGAGTGCTGACTCAATTTTTTCCATCTGACTGTTCAGACGTTCATACAGTCTGCCGACATAATCGCCCTCTTTGAGATCCCCTGGTTTCGCCATCCACTGCTGTTCTGCCGTATCCCGGACAAGTGCCTGGAATTCCCTGGAAGAAAACAGCTTTCCGAGATGTTCCCGTTCCAACGGCAACGGATCTTTGCACAGCTGCTGCAGATCCTTTAACACTTCTACTGTACCGCTATTTGCGTTATATGCACTCTGCGGCTTTCCGAGAATATCTCCGATCATCCGGTTTAAATGCTGCAGCTGTTCCTGTGAAAGTACAGCTCCCAGTGTATGTGGAGTCTGCGACATCTGCCCGGTATAAGTTGTTTTTCCGGAAACAGTTTCCATCGTTTCGGCTTCCTGCTGTCCGGCCACGCCTTTCTCCTCCGCTGCAGCCTGACCTTCCTGCTGCGACAAAATTTCCGGATGTTCCTGCACGGTTTCCGTGGCAGTCTCCGGTGCAGCTTCCGTCTGCATCTGCGTTTCTGCGGTATCTGTCTGCACGCTTTCATAATTCAGACCATCCAGGTTGTATGCCATATCCGGTTCCGGACTTTGTATCTGCTGCGGTACTTCTTCCAGCCCGTCTGTCAGAATCTGCAACAACTCATTTCCAAGCTGACGCATGGTCTCTGTCTTTACTGGTGTGCCTTCTGTTCCGGTCAGACTCTGCGGAAACTGCTCAATCAGTGCATCCAGTTCCCGTGTAATCGCCTGACTGTCATTCGTATAATTTTCAAACTGGGAGGCATTTTCTACAGTAATCGGTATTCCAAGCTTTTGCATTTGTACCAGCGTCTGTACATCAATCCGCGGATTTGCATTGACCAGCCGTGCCATCTGCTGCAGACTCTCCCGGTCAATCGGCATCTGTTCTTCCATCATCCGGTCAACCATGGACAAATACTCCGGCTGTGCGGAAAGTCCCGCTGCGGAAAGTGCCTGCATCAGCGTATAATTTGCGCCTGCCCCGTCAATTGCAAACGGCCGGATGGCAATCTGCGTACCATCGTTGGACTTTACCTGGAAAAACATGGATTCCCCTTCCATAAGGGAAATCTTTCCGTCCAGCCGTGCCATCACCTGCTGCCCTCCGGAAAGAGAAAGCGTCACGCGGCCATTTTTAACGGAAGTGACCGTCCCCTCAAAAATATTTCCTTTTGTCAGAGACCGCAGAGAGGCCACAAGATTTTCCACACCTTTCGTCCCGGTCAGCGTCTCCGCACCTGATGAGATCGCCTGATGATACTGTTTTACCAAATCTGAAATCTGCATCCGAACAGCCCCCTTTGTGATTTTTGAATAATTATCTTATGATACAAAATTCTTAATAAAGGTTCTTCTGTGAATCGGTGTCGGTCCATACTTTTTGAGTGCTGCAATATGTTCCGCGCTTCCATATCCTTTATTGGAAGCAAAACCATACTCCGGATAAATCGAATCATAGTATACCATCATCCGGTCCCTGGTCACCTTGGCAATGATCGATGCCGCACCGATGGAAATGCTCTTTGCATCTCCCTTGATAATCGGTACCTGCGGCATTGTCACTTTCGGAATCGTCACTGCATCATTAAGCAGCAGATCCGGCTGCGGAGATAACTGTGCAATCGCCTGCCGCATTGCCTCATACGTTGCCTGCAGAATATTGATCTCATCAATCCTGTCCGGACCGATCGTGCCAAGTCCGGTTGCCACTGCCTGCTCCATGATGATATCATACAGTTCTTCTCTTTTTGCCGCTGAAAGTTTTTTGGAATCATTAATATATAATATATCACAATCCTTCGGCAGAATCACAGCTCCTGCCACGACCGGTCCCGCAAGCGGTCCCCGTCCTACCTCATCGATCCCACAGATATATGTATATGTATCGTACTCTTTTTCATATTTCTTTAAATTTTCCGTGCGGATCATTTCCTTCTGTAGCTTATCCATGCGTTTTTTTGCGGTATCCACCAGTTTCTGCACACCGGTGCGGGAATCCGACGCATATTTTTCCACAAACGCCTCCAGTGCTTCCGTCGGTGTTGCTGTCAGTTCCTCTTTAATCGCATCAATTTTTTCAGCCATTTTCCTGCTCCTTTGGCCACTCCAGCGTAACTTTTCCGAGTTTTCCGCTCCGGAATTCATCAATCAGAAGTGCTGCCGCTTTGCTGTAATCGAGTTCCCCGCCTTTCGTGATACATTTCCTGTTTTCTGCAATCCCGCATAAAAGTTCGGTCTCCTTTTGTGTTTCTTCGACTTCATAACGTTCTGTCAGGATTCCCGGATACTGTGTTTTCAGGAAACGGATCAGCTCTACCGCAAGTTCATCCGTATTTAAGATCTCATCCCGGATGGAACCGATCAGCGCCAGACGAAGTCCAACTTTCTGATCCTCAAATTTCGGCCAGAGAATTCCCGGAGTATCCAAAAGCTCTACACTTTTGCTCAGACGTATCCACTGTTTTCCCTTCGTTACACCCGGCTTGTTTCCGGTCTTTGCACACGCTTTTCCCGCATACGAATTGATAAATGTGGATTTTCCGACATTTGGAATTCCAACAACCATGGCACGGACCGGCCGGTTTTTGATTCCGCGCTTACGGTCCCTCTCCATTTTTTCCTTACAGGCTTCCATAATAATATCGGTAATGGATTTCATTCCGTTTTTGCTTCGCGCGTCAAGGCTTACCACATAATATCCTTTCTTTTTGAAAAAAGCAGACCACTGCTCGGTTGCCTTGCGGTCCGCCAGGTCCGCTTTATTCATTAAAATCAGACGATATTTGTTTTTCCCAAGTTCATCAATATCCGGATTTCTGCTGCTGAGCGGGATCCGGGCATCTACCAGTTCGATCACCAGATCTATCAGTTTGATGTCTTCCTGCATCTGTCGTTTTGCTTTGGTCATATGACCGGGATACCATTGAAAATTCATCTCTTTTTCCTCATTTCCTAAATCAGCCCGCTTAATCGATCAGTCCCATCTTTCCAAATCCCTTAAAATGGAACCACGCTTTTCCAATTATATAATCTTTTTTCACATTTCCGATATTTGCCATACGGCTGTCCTCACTGCTGTTTCGATTATCCCCGAGAACAAAATATTCGTCATCCCCAAGTTTCACTTCATCTGCTGCCACACCGGGATCTTCGATGGAAGCAGAAACAATATCTTCCTTGTAAAGTTCTCCATTAATATATACTTTCCCATTTTTGATCTGTACCGTATCCCCCGGACAGGCAATGACCCTCCGGACATAATAATGGGATTTTTCATTTCCATTCGGCAAAAAAACGACGACATCGCCCTGCTTTGGCGCGCGTACCATATAGACAAAGCGATTGACAAAAATCTGTTCCTCGCTCTGTAAGGTATCCTGCATGGCATTTCCCACAACTGTCGTCCGAAAACCAAAAGAACTGACCAGTGCATATGCAATGGCAATTACAATGGCACATTCTAATACCCAGGTCATAATTTCTTTAAACAGGGGCACATTAAACTTTTTTCTTCTTCTGCTGAAATTCAGTCCGCTTCTTCTTTTCACTTTTCCACCTCTTTAATTCAAGTTAGAAAAAAGGGATGCCGCATTCTGTGGCATCCCTTCCATGAAGCAAATTATTTTACTAACTCTTTTACCTTTGCAGCTTTGCCGACACGGTCTCTTAAGTAGTAAAGTTTTGCACGACGTACTTTACCTTTACGAACGATCTCTACCTTCTCAACGTTTGGAGAATGTAAAGGCCATGTCTTCTCAACACCTACACCGTTTGAAATCTTTCTTACAGTGAAAGTGGTACGGTTGCTTCCACCCTGCTTCTTAATAACAGTTCCTTCGAATACCTGAATACGCTCACGGTTTCCCTCTTTGATCTTTCCGTATACCTTTACAGTATCACCTACGGAAAACTGTGGTGCTTCAGCCTTTAACTGCTCTGCCTCAATGTTCTTGATAATTTCACTCGCGTTCATTTTGTGACCTCCTGATTATTTTGACGTTCTTAAACTCCATCTATCGGTGCCAGAGGACCGTCACTTCTATTCACATTTGTAACTATCCGTTCCGTAATATTACCGAATAATTACACCGCAACAATTATAAACTTTAGCATACTCATTCCGAAAAATCAAGTCCTTTTTCATCATTTTTCGCACATCCAGAAAATTTTGTCACGCGACAGGCAAAATCCCTCTTTTTCCTGCAATCTCTTGGATTTTTCGTTGTCCGTGATAATCTGTGCAAACGGAATTTTTCCCTGTTCGAGCATACAGTTTGCTGCATACGTTTCGAGCGTCATGGCAATGTGTCTGCGCTGGAATTTTGGTGCTACCATAAGCATTCCGATACTTCCCTCACAATGCTGCCCGATAAATCCGGCAAGCTTTTCGTCATAAAAAGCCCCCACAAGCATACCATCCTGTATCCTCGACCGCAGGTAGTCCTCATCACAGCAGCCGTGATAAAAGGAAATCACCTGTGGAAAATCTTCTCGTTGTAATCTGCGCATCGACAATCCATCCTCACGCGTCAGATCCGGCCGGTATAAACCGCGCACCGGAAGCTTTTCATGTCTGGTGTACACAGCCTGATAACATTCGCACTCCTGATTAAGTCCGTATCTCTTTTGAAAATAAGGAATCATTTCCTCCTGATGCAAAACCGCCAGCGGTATTTTTTCAACCGGAAGCGTCCATGTACGGATATCCGGAAGTCTTGACGGATCCACACATGCATGAAAATAGATCTCGTATTCCATATCTTTGAGCAATATCTGTCCCTGCCCGAAATACAACAGTTGTGCGCGTCCACGATTGATCAGTTCAATCATATCGATGTGCAACAGTTTCTGTTTCATAAGCAGTTCTGGATTGGCGGTTTTGGTG